>JAEIGA010014917.1_pt1 | contig 11826 bp, 3 predicted proteins | sample 9270691 | NCBI WGS metagenome assembly JAEIGA01 (sample SAMN17057246, study PRJNA624740) | gut metagenome | biome: biome; isolation source: fecal sample | host: Bos grunniens | place: China: Xizang | collected 2019
ATCTGCTTGAAGAGCTCACGCATAGCTGTGTTGATAGCGTCGCAAACGAGGTCGGTGTTCAACGCCTCGAGGATAGTCTTGCCAGGAAGAATCTCAGAAGCCATAGCAGCTGAGTGAGTCATACCTGAGCAGCCGATAGTCTCTACCAAAGCCTCCTCGATGATACCGTCCTTAACGTTGAGTGTTAGCTTACAAGCACCCTGCTGTGGAGCGCACCAGCCGATACCGTGAGTAAGACCAGAGATGTCCTTGATCTCCTTAGCACGTACCCATTTTCCCTCCTCTGGAATAGGTGCTGACTCGTGGTTAGCACCCTTCTTCACGCAGCACATCTGCTGCACTTCGTGTGAGTAAATCATAGTCTTAAAAGTTTTTAGTTATTGTGTTATATTGCCTAATATCGTTCATTTAGCAAAATCCGGACAAAGTTACGAAATATAAATGTATAAAGCAATTATAAGTTCATAAATAATTTTAATAATTTGCTGTGATGATGGGGTAGTTGCTGTAGGGTGGAGCTGTGGGTGTTGTGGGTACTATGGGTAGAGTGGGTATAATGGGTATTTCTGCTGCGCTCTGAGCGCTTCCGCTTTGCTCTGAGTGCTTCCGCTTCGCTCTGACTGTTTTTCGTTGCGCTTGCGCAATCTACCCAGCTCTACCCAGAGTTTGCTATGCAAACGGCTTTACCCGTGAATACCCATGAATACTCATTATACCTATAATACCCACTCTACCCATTTAACCCATAATACCCCAACCGACACCCACAAAAAAAAGCGCCCGGCCGAAGCCGAGCGCCTTGAATATTTTGAGTAACGAGCTTATTACTGGAGTACAGTAACATTCTGGTTAGCATCGATAGTCATAAGCTTGCCATCGAGTGCAATCTGAGTGTACGCTGTACCGTTTACAGTGATAGCGTTACCTGCAACGAAGTTCTTAATTCTCCACTCACCAGAGAAGTTCTCGCTGTAAGTGTTGTTTGATGTTGCAACAGTGTGTGCAGCACCTACGCCAGAGCTCTGGAAGTTATCAATCTCGATAGCTGCGCAGTTCTGATTCTTGATAGCACCAGCATAACCTTTAGCTGTAGCGTTGAATGTACAACCATTAACAGTTACGTTGCTTGCGCCAGCACCCTCGTTGTAAACAAGGATAGCCTTACCATTTGTGTTGAATGTGCAGTTCTCGAATACAGTCTTCTTCGAACCGTATGTCCATACGTATGCATTATCCAACTCGAATGTACAGTTTGTGAAGATATCCTGAGCACCGTAGCAGTTCAACTGGCCCTTGATGGTTACGTTGTTGTAATTAACTACGCCAGAGTGCTGGAAACCCTGGTATGAGCCAGCAGTGATAGTTACGCCATCGAGAGTAACATTGCCGCCACCCAAGTTAGCAGCACCTGCTTTGATAATAACATCCTTGCCACCAATGATAGTAAGATCCTTACCATTTGTTGCAGGCATTGTATAATCTCCAGCTGCAAGAATCACCTTGGTTGCACCATTAGCAATAGCAGTGCTCATAGCATTGTTATCTCTAACAATAGCAACAGCGCTGTCGCCCTCTACCATCTTGTTACCGCCATTAACAGTTACAAGGTCAGCATGAGCAGCAGAATCCTCGTCTACCCATACAGCGTGGTATGTGTCGGCGTAAACCTTTGTGATGTCGATATTTGCCAATGTAATGTCAGCACCTGCTACGCTCTTTACGAGAATAGCTGCCTTGCTTTTTGTTGTGAACTCAGCACCATCGATATTCAATGTTACCTTTGCTGGTGCGCTAACATACTGCTCGTCAATCTTAATACCACGACCATCTGAGTTGATTGTCAAGTTGTTGATGTTAACAGTCTGGCCCTTTGCAGAGATCCACATTGCGTAGTAGTCGTGAGTCTCGTTGATAGTTACATCCTTGATGGTAACAGCCTTCTCTGCGTTAGTGAAAGCGATAGCCTTCTCGAAAGTAACGTCCTCGATAGCGTAGTTACAGTTAGCGAATGTAACATCGTAAGAGTTCCATGTGCCAGTTGCCTGTGAGCTTGTCATTGTACCATTCTTGATGGTAAACAATGCGTTGTCGTTCTTAGCACCGATGCCTGACCAGTAGGTTGTAGTGATGTTAAGCTTCTTGCCACCCAAGTCGATAGTGATCGCCTCAGTGTCCTCGCCGCCGAGCTTGTACTCGCCGCTACCACCAGTCTGCTGGCCCAATGATGAAATTGGGCACTCGATGTCTGCGTTCAAAACAACCTCAATCTTACCAGTGTTAAACTTAAGCATCTTTGCAAAATCCTCAGCAGTTGCTACTGCAACTTTCACTGCGTTGTTCTCCTCAGTGAAGTCGAATGTAGTAACGTCTGTGTCAGTCTCGTAGATGTAAAGACCCTGGTCGCCAGCCTTGCAGTTGTTGAATGTAGAGTTCTTGATAGTGATAGTAGTATCTGCATTCAAGTCACCAAGAGCGATACCTGGCTTCTTTGCGATGTCGTTGAATGTAGACTCGTCTACTACAACCTCCTCAACCTCTGAACCATAAGCCTCGTGTACCTTCAGACCACGTGGACCCTCGAATGTACACTCGTTGAAGTATGCCTTATTGCCGCATACCCATACTCCGTACTGGTTATCGTCGTGTGAGTTGAATGAACACTCGTTGAATGTTACATTTGCATCATCGAACTGTACAGCGTTAACGAATACACAGTTATTGAACTCAAGCTCACCCTCGAACTCAAGGTAACCATACTCCCAGCTGTTCTCAGCGTATGATACAGACTTGTCCTCTACAACAACGTTGTTGAAGATAATCTTACCGCCATTAGCCATGCGAATAGCACCAACGCCAGAACCCTGTGCTATAAGCTTGTGACCGTTACCGTTGATTGTGAGTACCTTGGTCTTAGCATCCTCATCCATGAATGGGGTAGAGCCGATACCAGCGCCAGTAGTCCACTCTACGTTGCCAGCAAGCTCGATAGTAGCCTCTACATCCTCGCTTGCCTCTGCCAATACCTCTGCCAATGTCTTGTTAGCTGTGTCGTAACGACCAACGTTGATGTTGCCAGCAAAACCATTCTCGATCTTAACTGTTACGCTGTTAGAGTCGGTGAAGATAGGACCATAGATAGTTGTCAACTTGTTGCGATCAACTGGGATGTTAGTGTTGAAAGTAACGTTGACAGGAGCACCGGTGTCGTTAGCAGCAACTGCCATGTTGAACATCACAAAGTTATCCTTCGGAACGAAGAAGTAGTCAGCAAACAATGTCTGCTCGCCAGTCTGGTCAGGATCCTCTTCTGTGTAGTAGTCCTTGCTGAGCTTTACATTCAACTGGGGGCCGCCGTAGGTCTTGTTCTCCTCAACTACTGGATTGCCATCAAGAGCGTTGAAAGTGGTGTAGAATGTAGTGTTGAAGTATTCAACCTCTACAGACTCAGGACGCAACGAGATCATCTCCTTGATGTCGGTAGTCACAACACGCAACTTAGCGAGAGGACGAGTAAGGGTGATAGTCTCAATCTGTGATGCACCAGAGTAGTCCTTAACGTCAACAACTGCTGTGTAAGCGTCACGAGCCTCGTTGATAGCGTTCCACTCCTCGGTAACCATCTCAACAGCTGTCAAACCATTAGCTGTGTTGTAGTAGAGGTCAGCTACATTCTCAGCTGTGCTGTCGTTAGCCACGAAGTCGGCCCAAACAACAAACTTGTAGTCACGACCAGGAACAAGGCGGAAGTTGAATGCTGCCTCAGTTGCGTCACCAACCTTCACCATACGATCCTTAGCCAACTCGCCATTTGCATCGTACACCTCGAGGATGAAACGGATGTCGTACTCGTTAGTGATACCATTGTCGATAGCGCCAAGAGCACTATCCGCACCTGCTGCACGTGTTGCGCCGTTAGGAAGGCCAACATTCAAAGTGACAGCAGCCTCACCATTACGGTCCAACTCAAGACCGTTTGGATCAGTCTGACATGCTGCCATACCAACGAGCAGCGCTGCCAAAGCTAAAAATTTTGCTTTCATAATAAATGTTAAGTTAAAATTATTGTTATTTTTATTTAGTTTTTCTTTGCGTATAACGGCCACAATACGCCCATATATGCCAATCCCTCAGTGGGTTATAGACATAGCGGGTGTAATACAGCTCATTTTCAGTCGTTTATATCCAACGACTTGATAACGCAAATATACAAATTTTTCGGCCGCCGACCAAACTTTTTCTAAAGAAAAACCAAATTATCTACTTTTGGACGTTTATGCGTATTTTGCTATTCGCCATGCTCGGGATGATGTAGAAACAGAGAGTGAAGCTGTCTAACAAGGCTGCTTTGGTGTTTCTCTTGTCTCGAAAATCCTCACATACGCCCAAGTATGCTGTGGTTTTCGAGTCTTCGAGGGCCTAAAATCAGCTCTTGTTATACAACTTCAAAAACGATGTGGGTGTACAACGAACTGCTGTACACCCACTCTGTTATGTCGATTGGCTTGCGCTACTCGCCAACGATCTGTGAACTTATTCTCTTCCAGCCCTCGGCGCTCTGGTAGTTGCTCAACGATGCGGCAGGGACATAGATGGTTTGGCTGTCGAAGACATACTCGCCCAAGGTTGGAGGTGTCGTTGGGCGGCAGTGCACCTCGCCGAGCTTGTCGCAGTTGTCGAATGCGTAGTTGCCGATAGATGTCACGTTTGCTGGAATCACGATTGACGTAATGCCGTCGCACTCCTCGAAGGCATAGCCGCCAATAGTCGTAACGCTCTCAGGGATAGCTATCTCGCCGAGCTTGTCGCAGTTGCGCACAGCATCATTGCCAATCTCCTTGACGCCATTGCCGAATGTGATGTTTTTGAGGTTAGCGCAATTCCAGAATGCGCCACGACCAATAATCTTCACATTGTCGCTCATGCTTACGCTCTCCATGTCGAGTGTGCTGAGGGCAAACTGGCTGATGTGGGTCACCGCATCGCCGAAGATTATGTTGGTGGCATTCACACCGTGTAACCAGTGTGTTGTCTTCTGTGCATCCTGATCGAAGTCAGGTGTTTCGAAGTTGATTGTCAGGTTCTCGACTGTGCATCCGCCGAGGAATTTCTGGCCTACGGTAGTGATGCCGCTGCCGAGGTAGATGTTCTCGGCAGTGCAGTCAGCAAAGCACTGTGTGCCAACGAGTTTGACGTTGTCGTTTATGATGATGTTTTCGATGTATTTATAGTTTGTGAAGAGGTACGCTTTTACCTCGGTGATGCCATCTGGCACCTCGATACGTGTTATGCGTAAGCCGTCTGCTAACAACTCGGCCTTGCCATTGGCGATAGGGTTGGCGTCACGGTCATATATGTTCATGTTGTACCAGTCCTTAACATCTGGAACAGTCACGCTCTCGATGTTTGTGCAACCTGCAAAAGCTCCTGAGCCTAAGCTCTTTGTGCCATCAAGCTTGATATTTTGTAGTGGGGTATAGTCGCCAAAGGCGTTCTTGCCCACATTGCCGCGGAGTGTCACCTTGGCGATGTTTGAACCATACAACCAGTGCTCCTCGTTTGCCTCGCCATTCGATGTTGCCTTAGGCTGGTTGGGGATGTTGTAGCAGATGATGTCCTCGAATGTGCAACCCTCGAAAATTGAGCCACCAAGGGCCTCAATATCAGTAGGTAACGTGAACTTACTAAGCGATGTGCAACCAGCAAATGCGTGCGAGCCAATCTGGGTGATGTTGTCTGGCAGCTCCACGCTTGTGATGTCGCTCTGGCCATTTAGGAAGTTCTCGGGCACAGAGTCTATCTCGTTGTAGAAGATGATTCTTCCGAAGCGGCCGTCGTGGTGGTGCAGCGCAAGCTTCGAGCCGAAGTAGTACTCCGAATCGTTTATGATGGCCTCGCTAAGCTCGATAGGCTGGTCTATATCGCTGGTGTATTTAATCACGTTTGTTGACTGGCTCTCGCTGTACTGAACAACCGTAAAGCTATAAAGCACAGGCTTATCGTAGCGCACATCCTGAATGTTTACTGTTGCTATGCGTGTTGCATTTGTTGTGTTTTCGGCGATGTTGAATGTGAGAGTTTCGTCACGCATGAGGCTGCGGGTGTCGGCAACCTCAACCCATGAGCCGCCAACCGAGATGTTGACCTTGTACTCGAGGTTTGTGGCGAGCGATAGCTCTATTGTGCCGCCCTTGGCCTCGAGAGCATGAATCTCTTGTGCACACTCCTCAGCAATGTCGAAACGCTCCTTGTTAAGCTGGCTCACCTGTATTGGAAATACCTTGCCGTTGGCCATAATCTTGACTACTGTCGAGCGCTCTTCGCCACTCTCTTCGGGGGCTGCTGTTAGCGTAAGTGTGTGGTCGCCAATGCTTCCCGAGCTTGGGGTTGCTGTTATCCACTCGTCGTCGCACTCGATGTGCCAGTCGGCTGTTGCGTAGAAGTTGATGTCCCACACACCACCCTTAGCTTCGTAGGTGATTTTGTCCTGGAATGCTGCTGAGAACTGGATAGCAGGTGCTGGCTCATCCTTGTCGCAGCTGCACATGGCAACCAATGCTGCGATGATTGCTGCAAATGAAAATAGACGATTCATATCTGGTTATTTTTTATTATTCAAGCTTTTGGCCACATTCATATTGGCATACTTTGTTACAAAAGTACGAATAAATTTTCGAAAAATGCAACTTATATCATAAAATAAATTTGAGGTTGCCGAATAGTGCTCGACAACCCCAATGCTATTAATAAATTTTATGACTATATTCCTATTGCCTAAAAGACCACTCTAACGCCCAACTGCATGTGCCAGCGTGATAGGATGTCGTCGACGGTGTAGTCTGCGCCATTGAACTTATAGACAGGACGATAGCCTCCGTCGATAGCTTGTAGCTCGGTGACTGTTACGGGCGAGAGTGTCCAGTTAGATGTGCGGTGTACCAAGCCCCATGAGCGTGATAGTAGGTTTGTGAGGTTCATGACATCGAGCGTTAGCTCCACACGGCGCTGCGATGAGTGGTCGAAGTAGAACGACTGAGCGAGATGGAGGTCGAGGCGGTGCACGAAAGGCAACGAGTGAGAGTTGCGCTCGGCAAACTTACCACGATTGCGACTTAGGTAGCCATCTGCCTTAATATAGTCGTTGAATGCCGCCTGCGACTTATCATCGGCCCACAGCATTGTCGACATCTCGTCCTCGGTAGGGATGTAGATTAGCGAGTTGCCCTTGTACGAGTCGCCATTTACATCTACTGCACCCTTGGCGTATGTCAGCGAGTAGTGCTCGCCCGAGTAGCCGTTGTAGAGCAACATAAGGTTTGTGCCAAACAGCCCGTAACGACGTGAGTACGATATTGTTGCTACAACCTTATGTGGGTATTCATATATCGAGTTGCTTAGCTCTGGGCGGTTGCTGTCGGCTGCATAGTTGCGTCCCCAGTTCGACGACGACTGTGCCGACACGCCATCGTTTATGCTCTTTGCCTGCGAGTAGGTGTAGGCGGCACTTAGGCGTAGTCCATCGAGATAGCCGCCAAAGCTATACTCGGCACGTGCTGTTGTCGACCATGTGTAGCCCCTCTGTGTGTTGCCTAAGCGATATACTGCCGAATACTCCTTGGTTGAGGCGTTGTAGTATGTTGTCGACGTGTGGCTATTCTCGCCACCGACATATAGGCGCTGGCCATTATCCTCAGCCACAAGGTTTTCGACGAATAGGTTGTTTATGCCCTTGGTGTAGTCGGCATCGAGGCTTAGGTGTAGTCGTCGATAGACGTAGTCGAGGTTTAGCGCTGTGCGGAATACTTGAGGATAGCGGAAGTTGTCGGCAACGATGTCGATGGCGGGGTTGCTCTTTATGCCCACCTGCTCGGGGTTAAGGCTAAAATCGGGAGTCTCAGCAGCGTTGTTCACCGTAACGCTCATCGAGCGCATGCCGTTGTTCTGATAGCAGTTAGACAACCATACAAAGGGCACACGGCCAGTGTAGATGCCAGCGCTGGCACGCAAGGTAAGGCCCTTTATAATCTTGCGCTTAAACTCCACACGTGGCGATAGCAGCACCTGGGCACGTGGAATGTCGCCAGTCTTTGTGCCGTGCTTAGCGACAAAGCTGCTCGAGTTGAAGTTTTCGTTGGCCACAGGGGTGTCAAACATCACAGGGATGTCGGCACGCAGACCAATGGTTATCTCGCCAACCCTTGACCAATGGAAGTGGTCTTGGATGTAGAGCGAGAACTGGCCAGTAGTCATTGGTGGGTTCTTCTTGCCATTGGCAAAGTAGCCATACTGATACTTCGAGGCGTTGTCCGAGAGAAAATCCTCTATATTATTATAGGTATATGTGCCTCGTGCGTTGGCCATGTATAGGTTGTCGGCACGATAAATCTCGTTCGACGTGCCTATTGTTATGTCGTGCGTCTGTGCGAGTGTGAACGATAGGTCGTCGCCAAAGATGAATACATCTTGGATTAGCATGTTGCTTCCCGAGTAGGGGTTTGTGCCTATTGTTGCCGAGCCATTGCCCTTGTCACCAAGGCCGTAGATGATCACTGCTGGCAGGCTCTCGGGTGTTGTACGGCCATCTTTGAGGCGTGTGTAGCCTATGCGTGCTGTGTTGTTCATCCATAGCTCGATGTTGAGCGACGAGTTGAGCTCCGCCACCACTGAGTATGTGCGGTTGATGTTGGTGTACTCAGCACCAGTGAAGTAGAACGACTGCAACGAGTTTGCCGAGTCGTGGGCGTCGGCATGTAACATGTTGTAGCGCAACGACATGTGGTTGTCGTCGTCGATGTTCCAGTCGAGGCGTGCTACGGCTGAGCCAGTTAGCGCCTTAACATCGTGGTTGAGGTATCCGCCACCATCATACCCTGTAAGCTCCTTGTAGCGTGCCGCTATAGTCTGCGCCTGGTCGAGTGTTAGTGCCGATGAGCCGCTACCCGGGTGGTTTGTCGATGGGGTGATGTTGCGATTGAACTCGCCAGCAACGAAGAAGAAGAGCTTATCTTTGATGATAGGGCCACCCAAAGTTGCACCAAATATGTTGGTTGTCTGCTTCGATAGTAGCGAGCGTGCGGCTATATCCTTGCCCGGTGTTGTGCCCCAGAAGTGCTCGTTATTAAAATAGGTATATGCCGAGCCACGCAACTCGTTGTCGCCCGAACGTGTGATGGCCTTGATGGCACCTCCCGTAAAGCCGCTCTCACGAACATCTACTGTCGATGTCGATATCGATACCGCCTCTAATGCGTCGATAGGAATAGGGTTGGCCTCCGTAAGCGAGCCTGTCATGCCCGTTGTGCCAAGTCCGTAGATGTCGGCCGAGGGCGTTCCGTCGATGGTGAAGGCGTTGTAGCGTGTGCTCTGGCCGCCGAGGATAATGCCTCCCGAGGCTGGAGCTACCGATGACGACATGAGCGACGTGAGATCGTATATCGAACGGTCGATAGATGGTATCTTGTCCATCTCGCTGCGTGAGTAGGTGTTTTCTTTGACCTTGGCCGAGAAGGCGATGATCGCCACGGTCTCTACGTCGATAGACTCCTCAATAAGCTTTGCGTCGAGCTCTTTGGTTTCGTCGAGGCGTAGTTCAAAGCCTTTTGTTGTTTGGTCGTGATATCCTATGTATGAGAATGTTACGGTGTATGGGCCACCTACACGCATGCCGTTTAGTGCGTAGTTGCCTTCGCTATTCGAGATAGTGCCATACTGAGTACCCGATGGGGTGTGAACAGCTACGATTGTAGCTCCAATAAGAGGTTTGTCGTTAGCGGTTACCTTACCACGCAATGACGAAGTTGTAACCTGTGCCGATGCCACTGCCACGACAAGAAGCAGTGCGACACTCAAAAGCAGTCGCTTCATGTTAAAAGGATTTAGGGACACTATTTATGTGTCAGGTTAGAAATTTAGGTAATGCTTTTCGCATTTTTCGAGTGCAAATATACGAATTTTTTGTTATTGCAATCCATTCTTCCGAAAAAAATTCTCGTACGTCAGTAATAATTCTATTATCGACGAAAATATGACCATAAAATATTTCGATAAGATTAAATTACAGCTTTATTAAAATGTTTATGCGCAATATAAATATGGTTTTATTGCTTAACTCTATTATTGAGTGCTGCGGATAAATTTATGTATACTCCATAAATATGCAGAATATCTCGATTAGCCATCTTTTGTTATACAAAATAGCCCTTTGCTGGGTTGCTCCAATGCTCAATTTTCCTAAATATAGCGCTATTGTGTTGCTGTGTTTAGCAAAAATCATAAATTGTTGAAAAAAAAATTAAAGGATTTTTTGCTATTCAAAATTATTGGGTTATCTTTGTGCAATAACTCTGCCCAGATTCTAACCAGTCTGGTCGGAGAGAAGTGAAAACTTTAAAAAACTTTATACAAACTTTATTTACTTAAAACTAATGCTTATGGTTAGAAAAGTTGTACTATCAATGGTTGCAACTCTGGTCTTGGGCTGCTTCGGCGCATTTGCACAAGGTCAGCGTGTTACCGGTAAAGTGACCGATGAGTCTGGTACAGAGATCATCGGAGCAGCGGTTGTAGTCGAGGGAACATCTCGAGGAACTACTACCGACGTTGCCGGAAATTATGAGATTGCAGCTTCTGCTAATGCTAACTTGGTATTCTCGTACCTCGGTTACAAGACGCAGACAGTTGCCGTAGCAGGTCGCACTACTGTTAATGTAGTTCTTGCTACTGATTCTGAGCAGATCGAAGAGGTCGTTGTACAGGCCTTCGGTTCTGCAAAGAAAGAGGCCTTCACTGGTTCGGCTACTACTATCAAGGCTGATGATCTTGCAAAGACTCAGTCTTCTTCAGTAGCAAATGCTCTTACTGGTAAGGTTGCAGGTCTTCAGACCTCACAGGGTTCGGGTTCGCTCGGCTCACAGCCTTCTATCACAATTCGTGGTATCGGTTCTATCTACTCTGGTAACTCTCCATTGTGGGTAGTTGATGGCGTGCCTTATGAGGGTGACCTTAACAACCTTAACATGGCTGATATCGAGACAATGACTGTCTTGAAGGATGCTGCATCTAACGCACTTTATGGTGCACGTGGTGCTAACGGTGTGATCATGGTTACTACTAAGCGTGCTAAGGCTGGTGATGCTCGTGTTAACTTCGACGCTAAGTGGGGTGTTAACGCTGCTGCTCGTCAGTTGTACGACTACTCACGTAACCCAGGTCAGTACTACGAGTTGCACTACACTGCTTTGAAGAACTACTACATGGCAGAGCAGGGTATGGACGCAGCTGCCGCTCACGTTACTGCAAATAAGAATATGCTTACAAGCGGTGAGGGTGGTCTTGGTTACAACGTTTATACTGTTCCTGCTGGTCAGACTCTTATCGGTACAAACGGTAAGCTTAACCCTAACGCTACTCTCGGTCGTAAGTTCACTTACAATGGTCAGGAGTACACGGTTACACCTGATGACTGGTACGATGAGTTGTACGATCCTTCATTCCGTCAGGAGTATAACCTCTCTGTAGCTGCTGCTACTGAGAAGTCTAACTTCTTCGCTTCATTCGGTTACTTGGATAACACTGGTATTACTGACGGTTCACGCATGCACCGTTACACTGCACGTTTGCGTGCTGACTACCAGGCTAAGAAGTGGTTGAAGATTGGTGGTAACATGAGCTACACTAACTTCTACTGGGATGGTGCTTCATCTTCAAACGAGGGTGATGGTTCTGTAGGTGACGTATTTGCTGCTGTAGGCGATATGGCTCCTATCTATCCTGTATATATCCGCGATGGCGAGGGTAACATCATGTACGAGGACAACAAGGCTGGTCATG
>JAEIGA010014918.1_pt1 | contig 11826 bp, 11 predicted proteins | sample 9270691 | NCBI WGS metagenome assembly JAEIGA01 (sample SAMN17057246, study PRJNA624740) | gut metagenome | biome: biome; isolation source: fecal sample | host: Bos grunniens | place: China: Xizang | collected 2019
ATAACCTAGTAATCTAATTTCATAATTACCAGTAGTTAAATAAAATTCTTCTGGTGTTGGAAATGTATATGTTTGATATTCTTCTTGACTTAACAAACTTACACTACCATCAGCATTATATTTACATCTCTTTATAATTTGTACTGTTTCACTATCATAATCAAAATAGAACTCATCATAATGATCTTCATCATAAAATAGTAGATCATCTTGTAACTCATATAAGAATATTTCATTAGTAGATGTATTCTTAAATTGAATAGTCCTTTGTGTACTATATAGTGAATTGCTAGGATATAAATTATTTCTAGGATATAAAAAAGATATGTTATCTCTAGTTGGATGAACTTTTATCATTATTGGTTGTGATTCATTAACATTAGTTAGGTTAATAATTGCATATGTACTTTCAGAACTTGTTGTAATATCTGCTATATCTTGAATTTTACTATTTAATTCTCCTACACTTTGTGTAAGAACTGATATTTGACCAGTATTATTAGCTACTTGTGTAGTTAAACTATCATATCCCTGGATAACACTTGTATTTAATACACCTGTTCTAATAAAATCAGCAACTATTGAACCATCCATTGTCATTGCTAAACCATATGTACCATTTATTCCAGTTGAACTATAACCTAAACCATTGATATTCCATCTCCAAATATGAACTGCTTGATTAGGATCTTCATTATCCATAATGAATAATTCATCTCTAGTTTTATAAACATAACCACCTAGTGCATTTGTTAATAAATATGTCGCATTATCTTGTGCATCTTGTAATATACTTGCTGGATTAATATTCTCTATTTCTATATCATATTTATTCATTTGAGTTGCAAATGTAGGTTGAAATGTACCTATTTCAAATGATTCTACTAAATCAGTTAATACATTATATGTAGTTTTAATAACTCTAGTATTGTAATTTAAACCAAATATTTCAGCATGTATCGTATCTCCTAAAGATACTCTTTCTAAATAAGAATATTGTTTATATTCATTAGTTTTACTTAATTCTAACCAATCTACTTTAACATTAATTTGTGGTAAATTAATTCCAGCTTCATATAATATTCTTACTTGTTCTCTTAAAGCTGCATATGCTTCTTCTAATGTATGATATGCTTTCTCATCATTAGGATCATACTTAATATCACTAAACTCAAATATACCTATTTTAGGATATGGATAATCATTTATATTATCAGCATCAATATATTTTTCTGGTAACATTAAAGCATCATATCCTAATGGCATTATTCTAGTATATATACCATTAGCATCTGTTGTTATATTAATGCCTGTTATATTCTTACCATAGATAAGTTTTTCTCCTCTATCTGCACCTACTCTACTATTTAAAGCAATATTAAAGTTATTTCTTTTAATTTCAATACCAAATAAATTAACCATAGAGTTATTTTGCTCTCCTAGTATAATTTCTACTAGGTTTTTTCTTACATATCTTGCTGTTTTTTGTATTGATACATCACTTGTAGTAGTAAATGGTAATTGATAATTAGCTCTTGCTATAATCCAATCTAAAAATGGTTTTGGACTTAGATTTTGTGGATATATATCTTCTGCAAGATCATCTAATAACAAATAGAAAAGATGACTACAAGTTATAGTCATCTTATCGTATGTTTTTATTATGTTTTTAATTATAAAACATTGTTGTGAACCATCTGAAACTTTACATTTAACAATTCTACCTTCAAGTAGTTCTTCACTCATTATACCTAAAGTAGGATATTCAAATGTAAGAGAATATTCTCCATTTAATTCATCTACTACTTTAGCACTTAGTACATCATTAATGTAACCTAAACCATTTCTTGTAAAGTTTGTAGTTCCTTTTTCGTATAATATCATAACTACCTCCTATAAATATGATTTCTTATATTCAATAGTTAAAGCTGTTACTGTTCCTGTTACTGTTAATGCATTACTTCCACTTATTACTTTAGGAAAATCTCCACTCATTGAGTTAGATGCATTACTACCATTATTTGTGATTACCTTAGCACCACAATCTAATACATATTCTCCACTAGCATTATATATACTAAATTGTATTCCATTTAAGTTAATTGTTATTGTTCCAGAACCAGTTACTTTTATTATTGGAAATGCATCTGTATATGTATCACTTGTAAATGTAGTTGATGTTGTACTACTTATAGTAGTTGGTTCTACTGCTTGACCAATTGGTTGTAACATAAATTGAATTGGAAACTTTCTAAATCTAAATACTTGTTGAAATGATATTGAATTAGATATATAACCTTTATACTCTTTATCTGCATCAACTTGTAAAGTTCCATATCCATCTAACCATGCAGCAATTTCATCTCGATTACCTACACCATCTTTAAAATGACATTTTAATGTAAATGGTAGTTCATCATATGTTTTATTGTCAATTGAAGTGTAACCACTTTTACCTGGTATTACATATTTAGTAAAACTTTTTTTTGGTTTTGGTATAATAGGTGTTTCTTCGATTATTATTCCCATACTATTAAAAGTTACACCATTCCATTTATAGTTATCATTCATTCTATGCACCACCTTTAGCTGTTGCTGTCATTTTACGATAAAACTCTAATTCTTCTGCAAGTTGTTGTACACTTGTTTCACGATCATTAATAAACTTATCAATCATTACATATAATGGATTACTGTTTGCTGTTGGATTAATTGTAGGGTTTACTGATGCTTCAACACCACTCGATAAATTACTCATTGCTTTTTCAACATCAGATACTGTATCATTGATACCTTCTACAATACCTAAACCTAGGTTTTTACCTATTTCTTCTCTCATAATTTTAGATGGACTATGAATACCAAATATACCTTTAAAGAAGTCAACTATACCTTCTCCTAATGACTTAACACTACTTTTTAGCCATTCCCAACCTGCTTTTATACCATCAACTAATCCTTCGATTAATTCCCAACCTACATCAAATATTGAACCTATACCATCAATTAAACCTTGTGCAAGTTGACCAATTAATTCAACTGCTGCATCTAACATTTTAGGTGCTGCTTTAATTAATGCTCGTACTAATTTTTCAACTAATTCTGGTAGTCTTTCGATTAATTGAGGTAATGCTTTAAATATTCCTTCAGTCAATGCCAATATCAATTCTAATGCAGCATCTATAAGAAGATCTAGGTTATCTATGATTGTATCGACCATTAATACCAGACAATCAACAATTGCTGGAATTAAATCTGGTGCTGCTTTTGCTAAACCTCGTGCTAATTCTGCAATCATTTTAATTGATGCTTGTAATAGAATTGGTAAATTATCTAATATAAATGTTACTAAATTCATTAACATATCTATTGCCATATTAATAAATTGTTCACTATCATTATTTATAAAATTAATTAAACCTTGTATTAATTGTTTAGCACCATCTATTATAATTGGAAGTAACTCTCCAACCATATTAGCAAGTTCTGGAACTAAAGTGTTAAATAGATCAACTATACCTCTAACAAGACCTGGTGCTAATTTCTTGACTGCTGCTAAAATATTCTTTAAAAATGTACTTAATGTCTTTGATAGTTCTTCTACTCCACCACTACCATTAAGAAAGTTATCAAATGCAGCTTTCATACTTGCTGCTGAACCTGTTATAGTTTCTTCAGCTTCTTTTGCTGTTGTACCTGTTACACCTAAACTTTCTTGAATTGCATGAATAGCATTATATACATCTGCTAGGTTGTTAATATTATATTTTACACCTGTTAATTTCTGTGCATCTGACAGCAATCTTTCCATCTCTTTTTTAGTTCCACCATATCCTAATTTTAGGTTATCTAGCATTGTATAATTTTGTTTTGCAAAACCTCGATATGCATTCTGAATACTATCCATTGATGTACCAAACTTATTTGCATTATCTGCCATATCAATAAATGCCATATCTGCTATTTTTGCTGCCTTTTTTGTATCTTTTCCTGTTGATTGTAATAAACTTGCAGAAAATGATGTAACAGTTTCCATATATTGATTTGCACTAACACCTGCTGTTCGATAAGCATTCTTAGCATTTTTAATTACAATATCAGCATTTTCTTTAAATAATGTTTCAACACCACCAACATTTTGTTCATATGCTGCATATGAATTAATTGCATCTTTCATTAATTTACCAATTGCTGTTGCTGCAGCTGCTACTGCTGCTGCAACCGTTGCTGCAACACCTGCTGCTACTTTACCTGCTTGTGATAGACCTTCTTTTAATTTAGATAAATCCATTCTATCCATGCTTTTAACTTCTTCATTCATACTGTTTAAAGCATGTTCTGCTTTTGTTATTTCAACAGATAATTGATTATAACTCTCTTTTTGTGCATCAGTTAATTTAGCATAACTTCCCATTTGTCTTTGTGCTTCTTTAAGTGTTTCAAGTCTTTCTGCTGTTGCTGCAATATTTCTACCTAGTACATCTTGTTTTTGTGCTAATAATTCAGTATTCTTAGGATCTAATTTTAATGCTTGATTTAATGCTTTTAAATCAGAGTTTAATCCATACACTTGTTTATCAACATTCTTTAATGCATCTTGTAATTTAGTAGTGTTTCCATTAATCTCAATTGTAATTCCTTTTATCTTTGAACTTGCCATGATTTCACTCCCTTTCTTATGAATACTAAAAAAACTACTCTTATTGGAGTAGTCTTTTTACTACTCATAAGAGTAGTAATTTAATTAACCAGATATTTCACTTTCATAAACAGTTGAAAAGAAACTATTATATACTGCTGTATTATCATCAGTCTTTTCTAATACAGCTCTAACTAATTTATCAGTTGCTCTTGGTGCAGCTGTAATATCAACTGTTTCAGTTTGTGGTTCTTTACTAGATTCAATAGTAGTACTACTATTAGATGGTCTAGTTGCTGTTACATTATAATACCAGAATCTACGATTTGCTTTATCTCCATCAATTTGAAAACCTAAAGCAAATTGATTAGTACCTTTTGTAGCATCTTCAATTAAAGCACCATTAGTATCTTTAACTTCATTTAGTATTTTAGTTCTGAAATCTTCATTTAGTAATGCCATTTCAAGTGAACCAGTATATCCTTGATTAGCAGATTCATTAAAGTATTTAATATTATCTGCATAGAAATCTGTTTCATCTCCAGATCTATCAAGAGTAATACTTACTGCACCAGGTATTGCAAAAATAGTTCCATAAGTGTAACCATTTGAAGTAACTTCAGTAATAGGTGCAATATGCACTTCACTTAAACCAAACTTTACTTTATTATTTGCCATAATTTACCTCCTATATTTCATAATAATTATGATAAATTTTTTCTTCATCATCCCATACTTCATCTTCTACATCATATGCGATTTTATTTTCAGTTAATAAATCTTCAATAGTTTGTTGTAAAACAACATCTTTTTTTTCTGTAATAAGTTCTATTTCAAAATTGTGTGGTCGATAATATGTTATTCCATCAGCTTTAAATGTATCTGTGTTAACTTCTCTATATACTACAAAGGGTATAGAAACCTCTTTATCAGATACAAAATGATCGTAAGCAACTGGTATATTTAATGTTTTTAATAAGTTATATATTTGTTTATGCATATTAACCTCCATTTTTTATAACCTTAATTACTTCTTTTTCATAGTTTTCAATGCTTTTGGTTTCTACTGGTGCAATATGAACAAAAGCTCGTGTCCTTGTACCTTTTCTGGTTACATGACCTTTTTCAAGTAAATGTGTTAGTTGGTATTGTGTATTATGTATTGTACACTTTATAAATCCTCTACCTTTTTTAGTAGTAACTTTCCAACCTTTGTTATATTTACCACTTCTTACTTTATATGTATTTGTTGTTGCTTTTAATTCATCTGCACCATTTTTAGCAACCATAACTGCAGCATTATCGATACCTTCTTGAATATCTACACTATAATCGTTAAGTATTTCATTTATATCTAAAAGACTTTTATTTTTAGACATTAGAAACCTCGTTTACACCAATTTTTCTAGTACAAACTAATACAATATCAAACTTATTTTTAGGATCAACTGTCCTAATAATAGAAAATCTTTGATTATTGTAATTAAGTTCAGATTGACCATTATAATCTAATCTTTTTACTACAAATTCATAACTTGGTGTAATGCCAGTTTCTACTGCACTATAATATTCATTTGTTCTAACACTTTGTTTTTTAGCATATATTTTAGTAGTAGTTTCAAAAGATGATGTATTGTTACCAATATCATCATCTTCTACTACTTTATTAACAAGATATATTATTTCTTGATATTCCATATTAACCCTCACAATATTCTGTTAAATGTCTTAATGTATCTTTTTGTAATAAATATGAATTAGCATATAATTCACTATTAACTACATCAAGGAAACTTAATACATATGTTATTATTGCTGTTTCAATTAAACTATCTGGATTATCAACTTTTGTACCGATTATGCCGATACTTTTTAAATCAATAACAGCAGAATTGATCCACATTTCAATTGTGGAATCAAACTCGTTATGACTTATTCCTTGTATTTTCTTTATCTTTTCTAGCATAATCTACCTCCTGTTATTAACTAACCACTTATTACAGTAGTTGAACCATATGCAAATGCACCTGGTTTCTTATTACCATCAGCAATTAGATAACCACCATATACAACTCTTCTTGGTTGTACTTTGATTTCTTTATCTACTCTTAATGGTTGATTGAAGTTAAGGATATAATTTGCAGCATTACCTACAACAACATCTCCATCAGCTAAGAATGGATCAACTTCAATTTGTGCTGCACCAACTCTATTTAATCCACCAACTAAATATGGATAATTTCCATTTTCATCTTTGTAGAATAAAATAGCATCTCCTACATCACTAGCAACATAAACTTTAGCACCTACTCTATTTTCTCCTGTTAATGAACCTAATAGAGTTTTTGCTAAATCAATTGGATTAGCATTTGTTTCTTTACTTAATGAATCAGTAATACCTGTTGGTTCTCCAGAACCAGTACCATAAATTACACCAGTAATTAATGCTTTATTCATTTTGATATTTAATTCTCTTAGTAAGAAATCAATAAATCCATCTACTGTCATTGCTTCTGCTTTCCATGTAATTTCGATTGCTTTAGCTAATTCATGTCCAGTAAGTTTAATATTTCTATATTCTTGACCTTCATTTTTAGTAGTATTAGCTTCTGCATACCATTCAGCATCATCAGCAGCAAATAGATAAGGGAAATCAACATTTCCAGGGATATTTAATTTAGTAATATCTCTATAAATTGGAGAAGCTTCTTCTGCCATTTTTAGTAAATCTAATCTTACTGATTCTGGAATTAATAAACCTAAATTATTAATACCATTATGACTTCCATCAGCTTCAACAAATGTAGTTGCTGTTGTACCAACTGCATCTCCTATCGCTCTTTTATCAACTTCATCTAGTGTTAATCCCATCATAGATTTAGCCCATGCTGTGCGATATTCAGCACTTTTAACTGTGAACTTTTCTTCCATCTTTTTTTCCTCCTTAGATATCTCTTTAACAGTTACACTTTTTGTTTCAAGTTGTTCTACTAAACTTGCATTTTCTTGATGCTCGTTTAATGCTTTTAATTCTTCATCTAATGCTTCTACTTCTTCAGTTAAAGTTTCTATTGTTTCTTTATCTTCAGCTGCTTCTACTTCAGATTTAATTTCAACTTTACGAGCTTCAATTTGTTCTTTTCTAGTCTTTTCTTCCATATAGACCTCCTTGTAATTTTTGTTATTTAAGGTATAACTACCATTATTCCTCTCCAGGATTTATCAATCGACTTAGTTGGTGTCCACCAACAAAAAAACACCTCTCCAGGTGTTTTTCCATAATCGTATTAACCTAATTTTGCTAATAGTTCTTGTTTTGCTTTTTCTAGTTCTTCTTTTGCTTTTCTTTCGTTTTCTTCTTTTTCGTATTTTTCTCTTAATTCTTTTCTTCTCTTTAAGAACTCATCATTGTTAGCAGCTCTTGCAACACTAACATCAGTATCATTGTAGAAAGGGAAATCTACTACTGATACATCAAACAATTTACCAATTTTAGTAATAGTTCTTGTATCAGTTTCGTAATTATATTCTTCTGATTCTACTGTAAATGCAAATGATTGTTTATCAATTAAACCACTCTTAATTGCATTAAATATATCTTTATGTTCTGTAATATCATCTTGTAATACAGCATCTATAAATAATCCTTTTTCATCAACTGTTAATTTAAGTGATTTATTTCTAGTTCTTGCTAATACCATAAAATTATCATTATGGTTATATCTTAAAACTACATCTTTCATATCTGTATCATCAAATGCTGTTGGTGCAATTAATTCAGTATATCCATATGTTTCTGGACTATTAAATACTGCTGCATATCCTTCAATTCTCATTTCTTCTGATTCTTCATTATCAGCTTTTTTCGTTTCAACTGCTTTAAGTTGAATGTCTAGTTTTCTAATTTCCTTTTCCTTCATCATCATTACCTCCTAATTCATCATTTAATTCGTGATTTTGATCTATTAAATATGTATCTCCATTATCTATTGGTGCTAAATTAAATATTTCTCTTTGTTCATTGATACTTAAAATATTACTTGCATATCTAATTAATTCTATCTTTGTTTTATTACTTGCATATTGTAATCTATTACTTTCAAATACTATTTCATTTCCAAAATATAATGCTGTTGGTGTAAATAATTTATTAGTAAACTCTAAACTCATTTGTAATGCTATTGGTTCTAATACACTTTCATAAAATGCATTCCATTGATCTTCAGTATAATTACTTTGTAATATTTCTTTACTTAATCCAAAGTAACTTAAAACTTTATCATTTATTTCTCTTATTTGTTCATCACTTGCTGTTTTAGGATCAAGTGTAATTGGTTTAAAATCAGTTGTTGCATCTAATCCACCAATACCTGCACCTTCACTATCATCAAGAAAGTTCTTTAAGAACTCATCTCTCATCTTTTTAACATCTTCTGGTTTAAGTAATGCTTTTGTTGACTTTAATGCACCTTTTATTGATGCTGTTGTTTTAATTGCATTAATAATACCCTCATCTAATACATGTTTCATTGATAAGACTTTAGTTATTGCTTCTGATGAACCACCAAACATTCCATCTTTACTAACAAATCTACTTAAATGAATACAATCATCATATGGTATATATTTTTCATTTGTATAACCAAACTTAGCTCTTATAAATAATTTATCTCCTAATTGATATAGTTTAGTTTCAGTTACATTTAGAACATATAATGCTTCAACTTTTAAATCAGCATCTTTTTTTACATATGCATAAACATCATTGTTTAACTCTAACATTGAAATTAGTTGATAATAAAATTGATATGCATTTTGAAACTCATTAGGTTTATTTGCAATTGTTCTATATATATTACCTTTTAAGTATTCTACTTTATCTTCTGATTTTCTTATATGTTTTGGATGCATTTTAGCACAATTTCGAGCTATGGCATCTATACAAGCTAATACAGCAGGATCTTTATAAAACTTCCCATTATATTCAGTAAATACTGCTGGTGTTCCATCCATCAGTTTAACTTCTGTAATAACTTGTGAATTATTCTCCTTCTTTCCAAATATTCTTTGTAATAAGTTTCTTCTTTCCATTTCCTACACCACCTCGCTAATATAATTCAAATATTCTTGTTGTTTATTAACATATATTACATATGCATCCATTAAACTTGCCACTCCATCAATTCTTTGTCTACTTTTTTCTTTAGTAATCATTATGTTTTCATTATCATCTTTTTTTATTGCTACATTTGATAAGTTCCATTTAGTTATTGGATTATCATTGTAATTAATTTTTTTATCTATCAGATCTGCTTTCATTTGTTTTAATGGTGCTGATTCAGTTTTATAACCTTGTCTTACTTCAATCATATCAAAACCATATGATTTCATTTCATCGCACCAAAATTGTGCATTCCAACTATCGTAACCAATCCATAATGGTCTTAATTCATTCTTTTCTACTTCTTCTAAAAACCAACTGGTTATATCGTGATAATCTATCTTACTTTCTCCAGATAATCTTAAATATCCATTCTTTAACCATTTATCGTATGGTATCTTATCATCTATTACTTTCTTTTCTAATGAATTAGTTGGAATCCAATACATTTGTTTAACAAGTATCTTACCTTTTTTAACACCTAATAATGTTGCACAGGTTAAGTCTGTTGTACTTGATAAATCACAACCACCAATACAATAACAGTCTTTCCAATCTGTATATGTTGCTTCATTGTTTAAATCATCAAATGTCAACCATGCATTAACATTGTTTTGTCTTATATTAAAATCCTTGCATAATAGATTAACTAATTCAATTGGATTAGATTTAGCTCTTAATACCTTTTCTCTTAGATTTTTCAGAGATTTAATTACATTTAATGCTGGATTTGCTTTATACCAACATTCTTCATCTATCCATTCTTTTTCCTCATCTAATTCATATATAATAGCTAGTAAAGTTTCATCTTCTATTGTTCCTTCTACAACTTGACTAGCATAATCATATTCAATATCAAATACATTTTGTCTTATTGTTCCCATTGTTGATGTTTCCAGCAATAATGGTTGTTCTCTTGCACTCATACTGTCATACATAACATCTAATAGGTTTTTATCTTTCCATGCATGTATTTCATCAGCAATTACTAAATGTGCATTTAAACCATCTAGTGAATTACTATCTGAAGCTAATGCTCTAAATGAACTATCATTTGCATCATAATATATTCCACCAATTAAACATCTTATTCTTTTGTTTAATACTGGACTTTTCTTTATCATCTTTTTGGATTCTTCCCATACTATCTTTGATTGATCTCTTTTTGTTGCTACTGAATATATTTCAGCACCACCTTCGTGATCTTTAGTTAGCATGTAAGTAGCAATTGCAGCTGCAAGAACAGATTTACCATTTTTTCTTGCAACAAATAGAATTGCTTTTCGATATTTCCTTAATCCAGTATCTTTATCTACAAAACCAAATAATGCTTGTAGAAATGCTTTTTGCCATAATTGTAACTTTAAAGGTTTACCATTCCATTTACCTTTAGATTGTTTACAATATTTTTCAATAAACTTAATAGCTCTTAATGATTTAACCTCATCAAATACATATGTATGTGTTTCAGTTTCATTAGTAACCTTATTAAAAAAAGAAACCTCTTTTGGTTTCTTCATATCTTTAATAAGTTTTTCATATACTAACTTTACTTTTTTATTTACTCTTTTTGAATGGTTTTGTATGTATTCATAATATTCTTCTATAAATGTCATTTGTCATCACATCAAATCATCATCTTCAAAATTATCTTCTGGTGTTGCATTTGAACTTGATAACAATTCATAGATTTGTTTGATAGTTGAATTATAGTTTTTAACCATTGTGTTATAAGATGTTATTGCTGGATTAGCTCTTTCGATTGTGTACTTGCCTTGATCCATTTCAGTTACAACACCTTTTGTTTTAATTTCTTTCTTCAACTGTGTTAAAGTTTGTTTCATAAACTTTAATTCATTAATTAAAGACATTCCCAAAGTAGAAATGTTTTCATCATCTACTTGTTTGAAACTTTCTTCAACTTGTTTTAAGTTAATTCTTTTAATATTATTCATAATCTTTACAAATACCTCCATTTTTTTTCAAAAGAGGGGGGTTATGCACGATTTCGCACATTTTTTGAATG
>JAEIGA010014919.1_pt1 | contig 11826 bp, 16 predicted proteins | sample 9270691 | NCBI WGS metagenome assembly JAEIGA01 (sample SAMN17057246, study PRJNA624740) | gut metagenome | biome: biome; isolation source: fecal sample | host: Bos grunniens | place: China: Xizang | collected 2019
GAACAGAGAACGCGTGTTTGCGATTTCGATACTGCACGACGACGAGGGATACGAATTCCCAGACCCCGTACCCCTCCGCAAGAAACTCAAAGACGTGCTGGAACCCGAAGTCGACCCGAAATACTACATAAGCGTAGATGCGATACACTCAAGGCTGGAAAGCAACTTCACGCACCGAAACCGTTCAATCATACGCGGGGGGGGGATTTGCAGAACCCTGACGGCGCGGGAATTCAAAGAACCGACGTGTGTCGCACTATCAGAGTCGGAGGACGCGGAAGCAGAGATGCCAAGCACCGATGAGACATTATAGTTCAAGAAAAGGAGAAATCATGGAAGACAAACAATGCAAACTCGCCGGAAGACTTTCCGGCGGAAAATGGGATAAGATGCACGATATCAGCCGACGGGTCTACGACACCGACGGAATCGCCCCTACAGTCCACACCGCTGGGGGAGGGAACACTGAAGTGAAAATAGTCCAAAGACCGCGTGGAAAGAACGCAGGAGGAATAAAAGAAACAGAAGTAGCCCCGACCGTAACAGCAAATGCTTTTGAGCAAAACGTGTTCGTGATGGGCGCATTAAGAGGACGGAACCCCGAGAACCCAAACGACAGAACAGCAGGCGCGCCTACAGTTCAAATGCTCGAACTTCGGGACGACGAAGTGACGAACACCATAACTACGGTGCAGAAAGACAACGTCGTAGTAAGCGCAGCGGGGATTTACACGAGAGCATCGAAAGCGTTCCAGCGCGGACCGTTGCAAGATAAAAGCAGGTCGATACGCGCAGGATGCGATGACGCGGGAGTCGTGGTAAAAGAAAGGTTCTTCAGACAAGCGATAGAAACAGTCAAAGCGCATGACGTAAAGCCGGGGGATACCGTAAACGCTTACAATCAAAGCGTGAACGGTAGCGGAACCAGCCCCACGGTGACCACTCGCCCCGAGGGGTTCAAAACGGCGATACTTGCCGTCGACGAAGCTCTCTGCGTGAGAAAGCTGACACCACTCGAATGCTGGCGACTTTTCGACTTCAGAGACAAAGACTTCTACGCAGCGAAGAAAGCACTCGAAGAAAAACACTACAACGGAAAAGACAAGGCAAGCTCACAGCTTTATAAGCAAGCAGGAAACACGATAGCCGTCCCCGTCCTTGAGGCGATATTCAGCAAAATAAAAGGGCTGGAATTAGCATGGTAAGGAGGAGAACGGATGAATGGAAAAGAAGTATGAGTGCCTGACTGACAAAGGCGCAAGGACACTCACGGAGAGCGAAATAATCGAGATAAGCTACCCCATAACAAAAGGGATACTACGAACGAAATACAGGCACTACTTGAACCTACAAGACGACATAAGTCAGGAAGTCGCAATGCACGTCTGGAAATCGATGCCCAGATACGACCCGAAAAAAGGTAGGCTGGAAGCGTTCCTTCACGGAATAGCAGAGAACGTGATACATAACCAGATACGCACAGCGCAGCGTAGGGAAAAGAGAATAACGCCACTAACCGACGAAATGATAGCAGTTCTCGAAGCCCCGGCAGTAGAACCGGGAGAGACGGAAGACTTCGAACAAATGGTCGCCGAGTTCAAAAAGGTTTTAACACGAATCGAACGAACCGCGCTCGACCTTAAACTAAACGGAGAGAGCAACGTCGAAATCTACAACAAATTATACCGCCCGAAACCATACAAGAAGACCATAGGTCAAGCAATGTCACGGTTCTGGGAGAGGGTAAAGGACAAATACGAAAAATGGAGGACGAACAGATGCAAGTAAACATCGCAAAAATCAAAGGCTTGATGGCTGAACACGGCGAAACACAGCAAGACCTCGCAAGGGTGCTGGGGTGCAGCGTGACGACGGTCGGAAACTACATGACCAGCAAATCGGTAATGAGAGTGGACGACGTAGGCAAAATCGCGGTGCATTACGAAGTAAGCCCGCTTGACCTTTTGAAGAAAACCGAAGCATAATTTTTTTTGCAAGTTATGGTTTCAAATACCAACCAAACACAAGGAGGTGATACAATGGACGAAACCACGAAAAATACGGTAGAGGCCGAGAAGACGGACGCTTTCTTCGAATGGCTACTCGACGAACTACTGAAAGGAGGTGCAGATTTATGACGTGTCCCTGTTGCGACGAAGAAATGGACTTCAACCAAGAGACCGGCGAATGGGAATGCTCTGAATGCGGATATACCGAGCAGAGATAACCCGAACCCAAAAAGAACCATGAACCAAAAAAAAATAACAAATCGGAGGTAAAAAAAAACATCATGGAAATCAAAGTAGTAATTGCGCTCGACGAAAGAACGCACGAAACCCTGAACAGGCTCGCGGATGCGCTGACCAAGGAAATGACCATCAAGGTGGCAGACTCGCAGGCTACGCACGAAAAAACACCTAAAAACGCGAGCGTAAGCAACGGCAAGAAGAAAGCCGAAGAAGAACTCAAGAAAAAGCCCGACGGCGAAAATAAGCCTGTTTCTGACGGCGTAGCGGGCAAAGACGAAGAATGGACGGATGCGGAAAAGGCGGAAGCCTTAAAAGCGGCTGAAGAAAGCGGAGACTGGACCGATAATACCGACCAGAGAATCCCGATCGTTCCCATCGAGGAATTGCGCGGACTTGCCGCGGACGTGAAAACAAAGAAAGGAACATCGGACCCCGTCAAGAAACTTCTCGAGAAGTTCGGCGCGAAAAAGCTGTCAGACATCCCCGAAGAAAAAACGGCCGCATTCGCTAACGGATTAAAGGAGATACTCGATGCCTGATATTCACGCAAAGTTAAGCGCGAGCGGTTCCGACCGGTGGATGCACTGCCCGGGTAGCGTAGTTCTGGAAGAATACTTCGAAGATGAGGGTAGCGAATATGCCAGCGAGGGAACACAGGCCCACGCGATAGCGGAAACGCGAATGAGGGCAAGGCTTGACCCCACACCGCAGAACGTAAGAAACGCAGAATACGCCGAAGAAACAACCGATGCAGAGATGTGGGCGTTCACGGAGCAGTACGAGGACTACTGCTCACAGATAATCGACGGGATGCAACTGCAAGGACGCATCGTCAGAGCCTACGTAGAACAGCGCGTACAGTTTAACGACTGGGTGCCTGACGGGTTCGGGACGGTTGACTTCTGCGCAGTAGGAGGGGACGACCTTCACATCGTCGACTTCAAATACGGGAAAGGGGTCAAAGTTAGCGCAAAGAACAACTCGCAAATGAGAGACTACGCGCTGGGCTTTCTTCAAGAATTCGCCTTAATTTACGACAATCTGAAAACCGTAACCATGCACATCGTCCAGCCGAGAATTAACAACGTCAGCAGCGAAACGTTGACGGTTGAAGAATTACTCGAATGGGCGGAAAAAGAGCTGAAACCCAAGGCGCAAGTCGCCTACAACAACACAAGAGAATATGCGGCGGGTAAGCATTGCAAGTTCTGCAAAGCCAAAGCCGTATGCAAGGCAAGAGCCAACAGCATACTCGGTAGAATCGCCGACATTTTGATACCATTTTAACGGAGGTATAAAAAAAAATGGATTACTTATTGATAGCAAACATCGCGATACTGCCCGTGGCAGTCGCAAGCATCATCATCCTGATGGTTCTTCTGTGCAAAGCAGAGAAGAAACTCGCCAAGTACGGAGAGAGCTGGATGTACAAGAGAAAGGGAGGGAACCGCAGATGATAAACAAAGATATGCTCCGAGACCCTGACCTTCTCGACCCTGCCGAAATCGCCGCGCTTTTGCCGGTGTTGGACGAATTCATAGACTGGGCGACCAAAGTGCAGGAATACGCGCTTAAGCAAGCCCTGAACGGCACCGAAATCCCCGGATACAAACTCGTAGAGGGAAAGACCAAGCGAAGAATCACCGACGAGGATGCAGCCGTTAAAGCACTCGTAGCCGCAGGATACAACGAAGCCCTGCTCTACGAACGAAAACTTCTCGCTTTGACAAAACTCGAATCGTTAGTGACGAAGAAGAAGTTCGCCCAAATAGTAGGAGACTACGTAGAGAAACCGAAAGGCGCGCCCGCGCTTGTACCCGAAGACGACCCCAGAGAACCGTATAAAACGGATGCGGCGGAAGACTTCGGAGACGGGTTCGGCGAGAACTTCGACTAAAGGGGGGGGGAATCATGAAAACCCCCGTCAAAGTCAGAAACCTACCGCACGAACAATGGGTGGAAGCCTACCAAGGCTACTACGTCAGCAACATGGGGCGGTGGTATTCAGAACGGACCGAAAAGGTTCTCAAGCAAGAACCTAACTCGTCGGGATACTACCGCGTAAGCCTGTGGGTAGACGGAAAACAAGTCCGAGCATTTACCCACATCAAAGTGGTGGAGCTATTCGGCGATTGCAACGGAACGAGGATACCCGAAAATAACGGAACACTTCGAGAATTGCATCTGTCAATAGACCACTTGAACAGAGACAAGCGGAACAACCGCCAGTCAAATCTTGAACTCGTTTCGCACCGAGAAAACTGTGCGAGAAAATACAAAATTTTTAATTTTAAGGAGGCCAAAAATTATGGCAAACGAAAACAAAACTAACAGCACCAAGGTAGTAACCGGACTCGTAAGATTTTCTTACGTTCACATCTTCAAGCCCGAAGCGGTAGACGAAGACAGCGAGAAAAAGTACAGCATGGCGGTACTTATTCCCAAAAGCGACAAAGCGACCCTTTCCGCGATTAAGGCGGCGGTCGATGCGGCAAAAGAAAAGGGTAAAACCGAGAAATGGAACGGCAAAATGCCCGCAAACTTGAAGACCCCGCTCCGCGATGGCGACGACGAGAGACCCGACGACGAGGCATACGCAGGACACTACTTCTTCAACTGTTCGAGCAAGCAAAAGCCCCAAATCGTGGATAGCCACTGTCAAGAAATTCTCGACGAAACCGCAGTATACAGCGGATGCTACGGTAGAGTTTCGGTCAATTTCTTCCCCTTCGATGCGAAAGGAAACAAGGGCGTGGCTGCAGGCTTGAACAACGTCCAAAAACTCAAAGATGGTGAATCGCTCGCAGGCGGTAGCACGGCAGAAGAAGACTTCGGCGACGGGTTCGGCGAAAACTTCGATGACGATGACGACTACCTCGATTAAAAAACGCCTTCTGTTCGTCGACATAGAAACGTACTCGGAGGCGGACTTAAAAGAGTGCGGAGTTTACAGATACGTAGAAGACCCCACCTTTGAAGTTCAGCTCTTCGGGTACGCCTATGACGACGACCCGGTCACGGTCGTAGATTTCGCGCAGGGAGAAAAACTCCCGGAAGACGTGCTATTCGATATGCAGAACAACGCTGTAATTAAAATAGCTCATAACGCGAACTTCGAGAGAACGTGTCTGACCAAATGGCTGGGCTTTTACATGCACCCGGCGCAATGGTACTGCACAGCAGTCCGAGCCGCAACGCTCGGATTGCCCCGCAGCCTTGCTGCGGTCGGCGAAGTTCTCGGGCTGGAAGAAGACGACAAGAAAATGGCAATCGGCAAACGGCTGGTTCAGTATTTCGCAAAGCCATGCGCACCCACTAAAACAAACGGTGGGAGACGGCGCAACCTTCCACACCACGAACCCGAAAAATGGTCGCTTTATAAGGAATACAACCGTCAAGACGTAGTGACCGAACGCGTAATATTCAAAAAAATGGAACAGTTCCCACGCATAACCGCCGACGAACACGAACTCTGGTGTCTCGACCAGTGCATGAACGAAGACGGGGTGCTGATTGACACGGAACTCGTCCGCAACATTATCGCCTATTCGGAAAATCACTCGCAAGAGTTGGAAGACCGCGCACGAGAAATCAGCGGAGTGGATAACCCTTCGAGCTTTCCACAAATACGGCGATGGTTGAAAAGTAAAGGGCTTGACCCCGAGAGCATAGACAAAGACGCGGTAAAAGCCTTAATAAAAGAGTTGAACGGAAAAGAGCCAGAAGTGGTCGAATTCCTAAAAATAAGGCAAGAACTGGGGAAAACCAGCGTAACCAAATATTCAGCGATGGAAAGGGCGTTGTGTAGCGACAACCGAGTACGCGGAATGCTACAGTTCTACGGTGCGAATCGAACAGGACGGTGGGCAGGAAGAATCGTACAACTTCAGAACCTACCGCAAAACAAGCTAAAAGACCTTGACCTTGCGCATCGGCTCGTCAAAGAAAACGACTTCGAAATGCTCGAACTTTTATATGACTCGCCCATGGACGTATTCAGTCAACTGGTAAGAACCGCATTCATAGCAGACGAGGGAAACACCTTCGCCGTAGCCGATTATTCAGCAATTGAGGCGAGAGTAATCGCGTGGCTTGCAGGAGAAGAATGGAGAATCGACGTGTTCAAAACACACGGAAAAATCTACGAGGCCAGCGCGAGTCAGATGTTCAACGTCCCGATCGAACAGATAGCCAAAGGGAGCGACCTGCGCAAAAAAGGAAAAATCGCAGAACTCGCGCTGGGGTACCAAGGCTCGGTAGGGGCGATGAAGAAAATGGGCGGAGAAGCTATGGGGCTGACCGACGACGAAATGCAAAGCATAGTCGACAGGTGGCGTGCCGCAAACGAGAGCATAACCGCATTGTGGAAAACATGCGAAACGGCAGCGAAAAAAGCAATAGCGCACCCCGGCATAGCAGTCACCATCCAAAAGGGGATAACCTTTCAAATGGTCGGGCCGCATTTATTCGTTAAACTTCCGAGCGGGCGGTCATTGACGTACCAAGACGCTCGACTGGTAAAGTTCGGGATGCGCACAAACATCAAATACAAAGGGCAAAACCAAACCACCCAGAAATGGGAAGAAGTGGACACCTATGGTGGGAAACTTACCGAAAACATCACGCAAGCGGTCGCACGAGACTGTCTCGGCGCGGCGATGGTGCGATTGAGTAAGTGTGGATACCGCCCGAAGTTCCACGTTCACGACGAAGTAATAATAGAGGTTTCCTGTGAAACTGCGGAAGAAGACCTGACGAAAATCCGTGGGATTATGGCACTAAAAGACCTTGACTGGATAGACGGGCTACCGCTTACGGCAGACGGCTATCTAACCGAATACTATAAAAAAGATTAAGGAGAACCAATATGCAAAAAACCATAACGGAGCAGTTCCAAGCAATCTGCAAGGAACAAAACATTAAACCCAAAGAATGCATCAGCGCGATGCGCGCCGTTGCAATCGCGCTCAACCAAGTGGCAGATGCCTACGAAAAAGAGAACCAAAACGAAAAGCCGGATTTTACGACAATCAAAGACGGCGAGCATTTCACATACAAAGGGATAGAGTTCGTAAGGCTTGGCGAAGAACAGGGCGGCGTTTTATGCGTAACCGCAAAGCTGTGGAAAAAGGAAATAGCCTTCGATAAAGACAACTGCAACAACTGGGCAAAATCGAGTATCAGAAAGACCTTGAATAGCAAATTCCTCGCACTTTTGAACAGCGACGACCTTCTGCTCTTTGAGTCCGACTTAATCGCAGACAACGGCGATACCGCCTACGGCAAATGCACCGATAAAGTGGGCCTTCTGTCTTGCGACCTTTTCAGAAAGTACAGAAAATACGTACCGAGATACGACGACTGGGCGTGGACTTGCACCCCGTGGTCGTGTGACACTTCGCACGCGTACAACGTGCGCATTGTCTTCCCTTCAGGGTATGTCAGCGGCAACTATGCGCACAACACGCACGGCGTCGCCCCGGCTTGTATTTTCAGCATCAAATAATCAAAAATCGCGCCCCGAAAGGGGCGCAACCCACCGGGGTGGAAGTACCCCACGAAAACGAAAGGCGCGGAGATTTAAGCAATGGGCGAAATCAGATTAAAACACGGCGCAAAGCTCGAACTGCATATAGCAATAGGGCGAAATCGCCAAGAAACCAAATGGAAAAACAAGACAGTAACGTGGACGGAACTTCTCGAAAGGATATCCGAAACCACGAGAACATATGAGACGGCCGCAGAATACCGAAATATGGGCAAAAACGACCAAGACCGAATAAAGGACGTGGGCGGTTTTGTGGGCGGAATATTAACCGAGGGACGACGTAAAAATGGGTTCGTAAAAGCGCGTAGCATCATAACGCTGGACGCGGACTTCGCAACCCCCGACTTGTGGGAAGACACCGCTATGCTGACAACATATGCCATCGCGGCATATTCCACGCATAAGCACAACCCCGAACACCCGAGACTTCGCTTCTTGATACCATTATCAAGAGACGTGACTCCCGACGAATACGAAGCGACCGCACGATGGATAGCGAACGAAATCGGCATCGACTACTTCGACGATACCACCTACGAGCCGGCACGACTTATGTACTGGCCCAGCACGTCAAAAGATGCGGAATACTTCTTCGAGTACGCCGATGCACCCGTCCTTGACCCTGACAAAGTTCTCGCTAAATACACCGATTGGAAAGACACATCGAACTGGCCAGAATCAAGTCGCAGTAAAGGACTTCGAAAAAAGGCGGCGGAAAAGCAAGGAGACCCGCTCGCAAAAAGCGGTTTAATAGGGGCGTTCTGCCGTTCTTACACCATCCAAGATGCAATCGCGACGTTCCTTCCGGAGATTTATACGGAATGCAACACCCCGGGACGATACACCTACAACGGCGGTAGCACGGCGGCGGGGCTTGTGGTTTATGACGATAAATTCGCATACAGCAACCACGCTACCGACCCAGCAAGCGGTCAGCTTTGCAATGCTTTTGACCTTGTCAGAATCCATCTATTCGGGGAAGACGACATAGATGCAAAAGCGGATACCCCCGTCAATAAACTCCCGAGCTGGGGGAGAATGATGGAGCTGGTAGGGCAAGACGAGAACGTCAGGGCAACAATAGGCGAAGAAAAAATCGCCCAAGCAAAAGCAGAATTCGGCGACGACTTCCAAACAGGCGACGACAACGAATGGCTGAAAAAGCTCAAGACGAATAAGGCCGGGGGCTACGAACCAACAATATCAAACCTTAAGCTGATACTTCAGAACGACCCGAACCTTAAAGGGATACGCGGTCGGGACCGTTTCAGCGACAGATATATAGTGGAGGGTTCGCTCCCTTGGAAGCGTGAAAGTACCGCAAATACATGGACAGACACAGACGATGCAGGGCTACGTGACTACATAGAATCGGTGTACGGCATCGAAGCGAAAGGCAAGCTAATAGACGCGCTCGCTTTGATTTTTGAGGAGCGCGCCTTCCACCCCGTCAAAGATTTTATCGAGGAACAAACGTGGGACGGAACGCCCAGAGTGGAGACCGTGCTGATTGACTATCTGGGGGCGAAAGACACGCCCTACGTGAGAGCTGTTACAAGGAAGACGCTGGTCGCAGCCATAGCCCGAGTTTATAACCCGGGATGCAAGTTCGACTACATGCTCACCATCGTAGGAAGACAAGGCGTGGGGAAAACCCTACTCGTCAAACAACTGGCGCACAAATGGGGGAGTAACACCCTTTCGGACATCCGAGGGAAAGAGTCCTACGAAGCTCTGGACGGCGTGTGGATAATGGAAATGGGCGAACTTGCGGCCTTGAAGAAAGGCGACCGTGATGCCATAAAAAACTACATCAGCAAGCAAGAAGACACCTACAGAAAAGCGTACGCGCGAAACGTCACGACGAGTAAGCGACATACGATTTTTATAGGAACTACGAACGAGTCCACCTTCCTCGAAGACGACACGGGGAACCGCCGATACTGGGTAGTGGACACCGACGAAACCAAAAGGAAGAAAACCGTATGGGACGACTTAACGCTTGACGAAGTCCATCAAATATGGGCCGAGGCTTTAGAGATTTATAGAGCAGGCGAAAACATAATGGCTTTGACGGACGACGAGCAAGCCGCTGCCAAGAAAGAACAGGATATGCACACCAGCGAAGACCCTTACATGGGACTCATTCAGCGATACCTTGAAATACCGCTCCCAGACGGATGGGATAAAAAGACCAAATACGAGAGAGCGCAATACTACAACGCAACGGAAACCTTCCACGCGCCACAAACAGGCACAGAAAGGACGAAAGTCAGCGCAATCGAAATATGGACCGAGTGCATGCAGAAAAGCGACAGTTCGAGCCTTACACGCGCCGAGGTTAAAAGGATTTACTCATGCCTTGAAAAACTCGGCTGGGTAAAGAGCGAAACCACGATGCGCATAGGTGGCGAATACGGCACTCAAAAAGGGTTTATAAAGCCCGAAAAATAAGGAGAAAACCATGGAGAAGAAACATACACGGCGAGTATTCGTATGCTCGCCGTACAGGGGCAAAACGCCCGAAGAAACGCAAGAAAACATTCAAGCCGCACGAAAGGCCGTGCGGTTTATTGCACAAAGAGGAGACGCGCCCTACGCGCCCCATCTTTACCTGCCACAAACACTCCGAGACGAAGACCCCGCCGAAAGGGAAATGGGCATCAAGGCGGGCCTTGCTTTCCTTGAGACATGCGACGAATTAGTAGTGTTCGCATACAAGGGAATCACCGAGGGGATGCAGAGAGAACTGGCGCACGCGAGCATCTGCAATATACCCGTGACCGTAATCTGGACGAGGCTTTGATTTTGTGACCGAGCGCGCGGCGGTTTGTGACCAGAAAACGGAAACCGTGAAGTTCAGTCACACGTTCAGTCACAAAAAGCGAAAGAAAATTATACCCCTTAAAGGGGTATAAAGCGGGAGCCTTGTGACTATGTGACCAAAGTGACCGAAAAATCAATGAACTTTATAGAAATAGGCGAAAAAGCAAAAAATACCCGCCTAAACGCCCATACGTAAGAGTTTATACAGAAAATCAGTCACATAGTCACACCACAAAAAAAGGAGATAACAGCATGAGAGAAAAAACCGTAGAAGAACGACTCCGAGAAGAAGTCAAGAAAATAGGCGGCAAGGCTTATAAGGTATCCAGTCAAATCGACAAAGGAATGCCCGACAGGCTCGTCTGCTTACCGGGTGGCAAAGCAATCTTCGTAGAGACGAAAAGACCAAAAGGCGGTGTCCTTACGAAAATACAAAAATACCGTCACAAAGAACTGCGAGCGCGGGGGTTCGACGTTCGTGTGATTTTTACCACAGAAGCCGTGGAAGAATTCATTGCAGAACAGCGAGGACAAAGATGAAATACGTACCGCACGATTATCAGGAATTCACGATAAACCGAATACTTCAAAGCAAACGACTGTTCGCAGTATTAGACATGGGACTCGGCAAAACGTCCTGCACACTTACAGCGATAGAAGAACTTATAGCGGACCGTTTCGAGATTGACCGCGCCCTTGTGATTGCACCGTTAAGAGTAGCCGACGACACATGGGAATCCGAACGCGATAAATGGGAACACCTGCAAGGGTTGACCTTTTCAAAAATTCTGGGAACCGAGAAACAGAGAATCAAGGCCCTTTCGACAGAAGCGGACGTTTACACCATAAATCGAGAGAACGTCAAATGGCTTGTGGATTATCACTTGAAAAACCGAATGACGTGGAAGTTCGACATGATAGTAATAGACGAATCGTCGAGTTTTAAGAGCCACGACAGCCAAAGGTTCAAAGCCCTTCGAAAGGTAACGAAATACGCAAAAAGAGTGGTACTTCTAACAGGAACCCCTGACCCGAACGGACTTCTGGATTTATGGTCGCAAGCCTACTTACTGGATGAGGGCGAACGACTGGGAAAAACGATAACCGCCTATCGAGACCGATACTTCCGACCGGGAAGACGGAACGGGAACGTCATATACGAATACCTTCCAAAAGCAGGAGCCAAAGAAGCAATATTCGACA
>JAEIGA010014920.1_pt1 | contig 11825 bp, 9 predicted proteins | sample 9270691 | NCBI WGS metagenome assembly JAEIGA01 (sample SAMN17057246, study PRJNA624740) | gut metagenome | biome: biome; isolation source: fecal sample | host: Bos grunniens | place: China: Xizang | collected 2019
ATTAATTTTTCGCTGCTCTATCTTTTATTTTTGAAAGGGAGTTTCAAACGTTTGTTCAGTGATTCGGAAGCCCGTTGGTACGTCAAAACCATTCTGTTCTTTACTATCATTATTACTTCCGGTTTATTGTTGACCTCTTCCATGGAATTGGAAGAAGCGTTCCGAAAGGCTTCGTTTTTAGTTGTTTCTCTACAGACAACCTGCGGTTTCATTACAGCCGACTATATGCAATGGGCACCTCCTTTATGGATGATAACCACTGTCATTACTTATTGTGGAGCATGCGCAGGTTCCACATCGGGAGGGACCAAATGTATCCGGGCCGTTATCGTAGCACGGATTGCCAAGAACGAATTCAAGCATATCCTTCACCCTAACGCCGTATTGCCCGTAAGAGTAAACGGTCTGAGCATATCATCGACTACCAAAAGTACGGTGTTGGCATTTTTCGTAGTGTTCGTGCTGTTAGTTTTTGGAGGTTGGTTTGCCATGATGGTTATCGGACTGAATTTCGACGATGCTTACAGTGTTGTCATATCCAGTTTAGCCAATGTAGGTCCCGGTATCGGCAAATGCGGTCCGGCCTTTTCATGGAATGCCTTGCCCGATGCAGCCAAATGGCTGAGTATTCTATATATGCTCATTGGCCGTTTGGAATTATTTACAGTGCTGTTATTGTTTTCCCCTAATTTCTGGAAAAAGAATTAAATACTGATTCTTAAAAAAGGCTTGGACTGTTCATAAAAAGTTCAAATTATGGGAATATTTTATCATTCTTCATAACAAGAATAAGGATGAAATTTCCTACCTTTGCATCCAAATATTTAATTGTAAAGAATCATGTCAGAGGCTAAAAGAATCAAAACCGCATTGGTATCGGTTTATCACAAGGAAGGTTTGGATGAAATTATCACCAAATTGCATGAAGAGGGAGTGGAATTCTTGTCTACAGGTGGAACAAGACAGTTTATCGAATCATTGGGTTATCCGTGCAAAGCAGTGGAAGACTTGACCTCTTACCCTTCAATCCTGGGAGGACGTGTAAAGACATTGCATCCGAAAGTATTCGGTGGCATCCTTTGCCGTAGAGAACTTGAACAAGATATCCAACAGATTGAAAAATATGAAATACCTGAAATCGATTTGGTTATCGTTGACTTGTATCCGTTCGAAGCGACCGTAGCCAGTGGAGCCGAAGAACAAGCGATTATCGAAAAGATCGATATAGGTGGTATCTCATTGATTCGTGCAGCCGCCAAGAACTTCAACGATGTGGTTATTATTGCCAGCCAAGCTCAATACAAGCCATTCTATGATATGCTGATGGAACACGGTGCGGTAACTTCACGCGAAGAACGCCGTTGGTTTGCCAAGGAAGCATTTGCCGTTTCATCGCATTATGATTCAGCCATCTTCAATTATTTCGATGGAGAAGAAGGTTCCGCCTTCCGTCAGGCTATCGAAGGTGGAAGACAACTCCGTTATGGTGAAAACCCACACCAAAAAGGATTCTTCTTTGGTGACCTCGATGCCATGTTCGACCAAATCCATGGAAAAGAAATTTCTTATAACAACTTGCTTGACATCAATGCAGCCGTTGACTTGATCGACGAATTCGACGAAACAACATTTGCTATTCTGAAGCATAACAACGCTTGCGGATTGGCATCACGCCCAACATTGCTCGAAGCTTGGAAAGATGCATTGGCAGGCGATCCGGTATCAGCTTTTGGCGGTGTATTGATTACCAATGCTGTAATTGACAAAGCAACAGCAGAAGAAATAAACAACTTGTTCTTTGAAGTAATCATCGCTCCTGACTATGATGTGGATGCTCTTCAGATACTTGGTTTGAAGAAGAATCGTATTATTTTGGTACGCAAAGATGTTAAATTACCCAAGCTGCAATATCGTTCGGCTTTGAATGGTGTTTTGGTACAGGATAAGGATTTGAAGACTGAAACTGCAGCAGACTTGAAGACTGTCACAGAAAAAGAACCGACTGCTCAAGAAGTGGAAGACATGTTGTTTGCCAACAAGATTGTAAAGAACAGCAAGAGCAATGCCATCGTATTGGCACGTGGCAAGCAGTTGTTGGCAAGTGGTGTAGGCCAGACTTCTCGCGTAGACGCATTGAAGCAAGCCATCGAAAAAGCCAAGTCCTTCGGATTCGATTTGAACGGTGCTGTTATGGCAAGTGACGCTTTCTTCCCATTCCCCGACTGCGTAGAAATTGCAGACAAGGAAGGTATCAAGGCTGTTATCCAACCGGGAGGTTCAGTAAGAGACGATTTGACATTCCAATATTGTAATGAACATGGAGTAGCCATGGTTACTACAGGAATCCGTCACTTTAAGCATTAATTATAAATTAAAAATTGGAAATTGAGAATTACAGATTGTTCAAGCAGAACAAATTCTCAATTTCCAATTCTCAATTTTCATTTTAACATTAATAATGGGATTATTTTCGTTTACAAAAGAAATAGCGATGGACCTTGGCACCGCCAATACCATCATTTTGAATAACGGAAACATCGTTGTGGACGAGCCTTCAGTCGTAGCTCTCGACCGTAAAACGGACAAGATGATTGCAGTAGGCGAACGTGCCAAAATGATGTACGAAAAAGAGAACCCCAATATCCGTACAGTACGTCCGCTCCGTGATGGTGTGATTGCCGACTTTAATGCGTGTGAGCAAATGATGCGCGGACTGATCAAGAAGGTTAATATGGGCAGCCGTTTCTTTTCACCGTCATTACGAATGGTCATCGGTGTTCCATCGGGTAGTACAGAAGTAGAACTACGTGCCGTTCGAGACAGTGCAGAACACGCCGGTGGACGTGATGTCTATTTGATATTCGAGCCCATGGCGGCAGCTATTGGCATAGGCATTGACGTAGAAGCTCCTGAAGGAAATATGATTGTAGATATAGGTGGTGGATCTACAGAAATTGCCGTCATTTCATTGGGTGGTATCGTATCCAACAATTCCATCCGTATAGCAGGTGATGACCTAACCGCCGATATCCAAGAATACATGAGCCGCCAGCACAATGTGCGTATCAGTGAACGTATGGCTGAGCGTATCAAGATTCATGTAGGTGCTGCATTGACTGATTTGGGAGATGATGCACCCGAAGACTATATCGTTCGTGGCCCCAACCGCATCACAGCCCTTCCAATGGAAGTTCCTGTAAATTATCAGGAAATAGCCCACTGTTTGGAAAAGAGCATTGCCAAAATAGAAACGGCCATTTTGAGTGCATTGGAAAACACCCCTCCCGAATTGTATGCCGACATTGTTGTAAATGGTATCTACTTGGCTGGTGGCGGTGCACTGCTCCGTGGTTTGGACAAGCGTCTTGCAGACAAGATCAACATTCCGTTCCATATCGCAGAAGATCCTTTGCTGAGTGTAGCAAGAGGTACAGGTATTGCTCTAAAGAATGTAGATAAATTCTCATTCTTGATGCGATAAAAGTGGAACTGCCCAATATAGTGTCATTCTGAGCAAAGCGAAGAATCTGTACACATAAAGTTTGTGTCTACAGATTCTTCATTTCATTCAGAATGACACTTTCAAAAATCAATGTACGATATATTTCTATTTAATATAAACGGGAAATGAGAAATTTGTTGGATTTCTTGATAAAGTATAATTACTGGTTCCTCTTTGTCATATTGGAGGTAATCAGTTTTGCTTTATTATTTCGTTTCAACAACTACCAAGGAAGTGTATTCTTTACATCCTCGAATGTGATCGTTGGATCGTTATACAATCTAACAAACAATATCACCGGCTATTTCCATCTGAAGACCATCAATGAAGAATTGGTGCATGATAATGTAATGTTAAGGATTCAGCTTGAACAATTACAGGAAAAAATGGAGGATCTATCGCAAGACGGCAATGCGATAGAGAAGCTCCAAAAAGAAAGTCTTGAAGAATACGACATATTCAAAGCCAAAGTGATCAACAACAGTTTGACATACTCCGACAATTATATTACCATCAATAAAGGGGAAAGAGACGGCATCCGCAAGGAAATGGGAGTAATTGACGGTCAAGGAGTTGTAGGCATCGTTTATCTGACTTCTTCTAATTACTCAGTCATCATACCAATCCTGAATTCCAAGAGCAATATCAGTTGTAAAATAAAGCAAAGTGAATATTTCGGAATTCTGAATTGGGATGGAGGAGCATCCAATTTTGCCATCGTAAAGGATATGCCCCGCCATTCAATGTTTGCATTGGGCGACACCATTGTAACCAGTGGACATAGTACAGTCTTTCCTCCAGGTATACCCATTGGTACGGTCGAAGACATGAAAGACAGTCATGATGGCTTGTCGTATGTCTTGAAGGTGAAGCTCTTTACCGATTTTGCCCGTTTACAAGACGTTTGCATCATATCCCGAAAGGGGAAAGAAGAGCAATTGCAATTGGAATCTAAATTAAAAGAAAAGGAATGAGCGAAATATTCAGTCAACTAAAATGGTTTATAGGATTGGTGCTTTTCCAAGTGCTGATTCTGAACCAAATGCACATCAACGGATATGCAACTCCGTTTCTTTATATTTACTTCATTCTCCAATTCCGTTCCAGAGCCGGGCGTAACGAGTTGATGCTCTGGGCTTTTTTCATGGGATTGGTTGTCGATATGTTTTGTAATACACCGGGAATGAATGCAGCAGCCGCCACAGGTCTTGCCTTTTTCCGGACGCTATTACTTCGGATGGTGACATTACGTGATTTGGATGAGAATTTCAGACCAAGCGCAAAGGTCTTAGGATATGCGGTCTTTTTCCGCTATCTATTACTGACTTGTACCTTGTTCTGCATGCTGTTTTTCCTGATAAACACATTTTCTTTCCTACATATACCTACCATGCTCTTGAAAATATTTTCGAGTACGGTTACCACGATTCTTTGTATTATGGGAATTGAATCAACAAGGAGAAAATAATGGCGAAGGAAGATTACTATCTGGAGAAAAGAAAATATGTATTGGGGGGAGCAGTTATTATCATTGTACTGGTCTTCATCATACGTTTGTTTGCACTTCAAATAATGAGTGAAGACTATAAAAAATATGCCGACAGCAATGCATTCCTAAATAAAACCCAGTATCCCAGCCGTGGAGTTATGTACGACCGTAATGGGAATCTGCTGGTATATAACCAACCGGCATACGATGTTACGATGGTTATAAAGGAAATCAAGCAATTGGACACACTTGATTTATGCCAAACGTTGAACATTACCCCCGAATACTTTCAACGTAGAATGAAGGAAATAAGATCCACCCCCGGATATTCACCATATACTCATCAGGTTTTCATGACACAACTTTCTGCTGAAGAATGTGGTATCTTCCAAGAGAAGCTTTTCAAATTCCCGGGATTCTACATCCAGCGTCGTACAATCCGACAGTATAACTACAATGCTGCGGCACACGTTTTGGGAGATATAGCGGAAGTTTCTAAAAAAGAAATTGCAGATGACGAGTATTATGTACGAGGTGACTTTATAGGCAAACAAGGAGTGGAACGCTTTTATGAAAAGGAACTGAGAGGAGAAAAAGGCGTTGAAATTCTTTTGAGAGATGCCCGAGGACGTATTCAAGGCAGGTACATGAACGGCGAAAAGGATAAGACACCGGTTCCCGGTAAAAATTTAACGCTGGGCATAGACATTGAATTACAGTTATTGGCCGAGAGATTGCTAGAAGGGAAAATAGGTAGTGTGGTAGCCATAGAGCCAAGCACTGGAGAAATTCTTTGCATGGCATCTGCTCCAACTTTTGATCCGCGTAAAATGGTAGGACGCCAACGAGGAAAGAATCATGCAGATTTAGCCCGTGATTCATGGAAACCACTGCTGAACCGTTCTATTATGGGACAATTCCCTCCAGGTTCAACATTCAAAACGACTCAAGGACTTACGCTGTTGGAAGAAGGAATCATTACGCCACAAACCACTTATCCTTGCTATGGCGGATTCCTGCACTCCGGGCTTCGGGTTGGATGCCACGGGCATCCTTCACCATTGAATCTTGTACCGGCCATTGCCACTTCTTGTAACGGTTTTTTCTGTTGGGGACTTTACTACATGATAGGGGCCCGGAAAAAATATGGAAGTGTACAGAATGCTATGGCTACTTGGAGGGACTATATGGTTTCCATGGGATTTGGTTATCCATTAGGAGTGGATTTACCTGGAGAGAAACGAGGCATGATACCCAATGACCGTTATTATGACAAGAATTATCGGGGATATTGGAATGGCCTGACCATCATTTCTATCGCCATTGGACAAGGAGAAGTGACAGCTACCCCGTTGCAAATCGCTAATTTGGGAGCAACAATAGCCAATCGGGGATACTATATCACTCCTCATGTAGTGAAAGAAATAGAAGATACACCCCAAGATACATTATATACTTCCAAACGATATACCATGGTTCGTAAGGAACATTACGAAACTGTTGTCCAAGGAATGCGCGCAGCCGTCACAGGAGGAACATGCCGGGCTGCAGACATTCCAGGATTAGATGTTTGCGGAAAAACCGGAACTGCACAGAACCGGGGGAAAGACCATTCGGCCTTTATGGGATTTGCACCTATGAACAATCCGAAGATTGCAGTATCCGTTTATGTGGAAAATGGTGGTTGGGGAGCCACTTATGGTGTTCCCATAGGAGCCTTGATTATGGAAAAATACATCAACGGCAAGCTATCACCCGAAAGCGAGATAAAAGCCACCGATATTCAAAAAAGGAGGATAGACTATGGCATACACGAACGGTAGTATGATAAAATCGGTAGACTGGACAACCATCTGTCTTTATCTGATATTGGTTGTCTTGGGATGGTTCAGCATTTGCGGTGCCAGCTACGATTACGGAGACATGGACTTTTTAAGTTTCAGTACCCGTGCAGGCAAGCAATTGGTTTGGATTGGCTGTTCTTTGGGACTTGGCTTTATCATTTTGATGCTGGAGGACAAATTGTTCGATTGGTTTGCATACATCTTGTATGGACTGATGATATTGTTGTTGGCTGTCACCCCTTTACTGGCCAGAGATATAAACGGTTCTTATTCCTGGATTAATTTAGGTCCCATCAGTCTGCAACCGGCAGAATTTGCCAAGTTCATCACAGCCTTGACTTTGGCCAAATTCATGAATACCTATGGATTCACGATTAAAAAAACAGAGTATTCATTACCTACAGTGGGGCTGATTTTATTGCCTATGGTTCTGATTGTCCTTCAGAAGGAAACAGGTTCAGCACTTGTTTATTCAGCCTTTTTCTTAATGCTATACCGAGAAGGTATGCCTGGTGCCATCTTATTTACAGGGATTAGCGCCATTGTATTTTTTGTCGTAGGTATTCGTTATGCAGAGGAGTTAATGACCGACGGATGTACCCCGATAGGAGAATTTACTGTATTGTCTCTATTGACAGTATTGTCTGTAATACTGATATATGTTTATTGCAACAAGAAGAAACCCATGTGGATAATCTTAGGTTGTGGAGGCGGTAGCATATTATTGGCTACCTTGTTTTCTTATTATGTCATTCCATTCAACATTGTAAAATTCCTATACGTAGAATGTTTCTGTTTGGTAGGATACCTAATTTATCTGGCTTATCATGAAAGATTGATTCAGTACTTTTACATTGCATTGTTTGCCATCGGTTCTGTTATTTTTCTATATTCCGCCGATTATATGTTTGGGAAATTAGACAAGCATCAACGTGACCGCATCGAAGTTTTGCTCGGGATGAGGGAAGATTTGGCAGGGGCAGGCTACAATGTCAACCAAAGTAAGATTGCAATCGGTTCCGGAGGTTTGACAGGGAAAGGATTCTTGAATGGTACACAAACCAAATTGAAATATGTGCCCGAACAAGATACGGACTTTATATTCTGTACAATAGGCGAAGAACAAGGATTTATAGGATCGTCCGTCATCTTGTTATTGTATATGGTATTGATTCTACGTTTAATCGCGTTGGCGGAACGACAAAACAACCGATTTGGCAGAGTGTATGGTTATTGCGTAATGAGCATATTCTTTTTCCATTTATTCATCAATGTCGGAATGGTGTTGGGGCTTACACCGGTTATTGGTATTCCGTTACCGTTTTTCAGCTATGGCGGTTCTTCACTTTGGGGCTTTACTTTGCTGTTATTCATCTTCCTCCGCATCGATGCAGCGCGAAGCAACCGATAATCTAATACCCACGTCACTTATACCTTTCAAGACAGAATCATTCATCAAATGAAAAATTTGAATGACAGGTTTACTGATGGAATCCCGTAAAGACCATGTAACAGATTCCTTTTGTGCAAATTGAACGACTCCACCCATACCTGTCCCATACCAATCACCTCGTTCATCCGCCAAATAAAGATGAAGAGTGTCTGTATGATATAAAGAATCTCCTTCCCAATTAGTTCGAAGTCCCAACCAAATATCCCGATATGGATAGGATTCTATATGCCGCATACCTATCTGCATTTCATAATCACCGTTTGGAAGAGGGGAAAGAAAGAGATACGACAACGTATCTTCCCTATCCCAACCTGTCGATGAAACAGGCTGGTAGGAATGATATCGGATAGGCTCTTGGCAACTTGCAAACAACAAGAGTATCCAAACAAGAAACAGGTTATTCAGCCTTTGCTGGAGGGTTCTTGGGCGATTTTTCATGGTTAGCATGATTCTCCGGTTTGTTGCGGTTATCCCTTTGTCCTCCTCCATGGCGCTGCTTGTTAGTACGGTTTTTACCACCTTTCTGCTCTTCTTTATTCTCCTTCGGACGATTATTTTCCGGCTGTTTGGGCTGAGCATTCACCACCTGCTGCTGATTGGAGGGCTGAGCACCCTCATTCCCTGGTTTCTTTTTCTTCTTACGGCTATTCTTTTTCCGGTTGTCGAAACGGGTAAGGCTTTCTTGTTCCACCAAATCCACCGGTTTGTCATTCTTTCTCATTTGACCGTTTTCTTCCAGTCTTTCCGGCTTTTCCCCTCGTTTGTTCATATTGATGATCTCGAAAGCACGACGAGCAGTGATAGTGGTAGCATTGGCAAAAATATTCTTGTCACTGGAATAAGTGATTTCCCCCTTCAGTATGTCGGCCTTAAAGAAATAGAAAGTACCGTCTGTGGTTTCCAATTCAATTTCCCTACTTGGCAATCGTTTCTGAGCTTCCACATAGACATCGACTTCATAGTTCATGCAACATTTCAATTTGGCGCATTGTCCGGCTAATTTCTGTGGATTCAAAGAGATATCCTGAAAACGTGCCGCACTGGTTGAAACGGAAATAAAATTAGTCATCCAAGTGGCACAACAAAGTTCACGGCCACAGGGACCAATACCTCCAATACGTCCTGCTTCCTGACGTGCACCAATCTGTTTCATTTCAATACGCACACGAAAGACCTCTGCCAGCACTTTGATGAGTTGACGGAAATCCACCCGTTCATCGGCTATGTAATAAAAGATAGCCTTGTTACCGTCGCCTTGGTATTCTACATCCCCAATCTTCATGTTCAGATTCAAATCCAATGCGATTTGACGTGAACGTATCATTGTATCATGCTCCTTAGCCTTGGCCTCATTGTATTTTTCCATATCCACTGGTTTCACCTTCCGATAGATACGTTTGACATCTGCCTCCGACTTCAAGTTTACCTTCTTCATCTGAAGAGGAACCAACCTGCCGGTCAGAGTAACCACTCCAATATCGTGCCCAGGTGTTGCTTCTACAGCCACCACATCGCCTTTCTCCAATTTCAGTTTATTACTGTTCTTGTAATATCCCTTTCGGGTATTCTTGAACTGGACTTCCACCCAATCCTGCTCATTCGAATTATCGGGAATGTCTGCCAGCCAATCGAAGGTATTCAGTTGTTTATCTTGACGTCCGCAGCCTTTATAACACAAACTGCCGCTTCCGTTTTTCAGTTTAAAGTCATTTTTCATATTATTATCTATATTATTTCTGCACCAACAGCACAATCATCTTCAACGAAAAATCGAAGAATACCATACGGGCATTTACATTCTGTTCGATGTGGCGTTGGGCTTCACTCAGTTCGTCCATAATTCCCATAACGTTCCGTTCATTGACAAACGGAGAGAAACGGCTTGAAAAGTTTTGTTCTTCGTTGCTCAAATAGACCAACGAAGGGTCTTTGAAATTATATATAAAATTCTCTCGTATCATTCTTTGGCAATAGGCCAAAAAGTTCTTCTGCCGTTCACGTCCCAATCCGGCAACCGTCTCACTCCATTGTTTCATTTCCCGTATCTTACGCTGGTAAGACAGTCGCATCAAACTGACAAACAATTCAAAGAACAACCGGTTCTCTTCATTCAAATGAATCGTTTCCAATGCTTTCAGGAAATTCCCTTCCGAACGATGGGCTATACTTTGGGCATCCGTTTCCTGTAAGCCGAACCGTTGCTTCAAGGTATCGGCTATAGACTGTTCGCTTATGCCATGCAGTTGGAAACGTTGTGTACGGCTTAAAATGGTAGTAAGCAATCTGTCCGGTTCTTCTGAGACCAACAGAAATACGGTTTGTGCAGGAGGCTCTTCCAAAAGTTTCAGCAGCTTGTTGCTACAATCCACATTCATTTTCTCGGGAAGCCAAATGATCATTACTTTATAGCCACCTTGACTGGACTTCAAGCTCAGCTTACGGAGAATTTCATCGCTTTCCTTTACGTAGATTTGTGCTTGCTGGTTTTCTGCACCCATCTCTTTCAGCCAAAGGCCAAAGTTAAAATAAGGAGTACTCTCCAACAACTCCCGCCATTCGGGCAGAAAATCATCGCTTACGGTATCTTTTCCACTTTTCTTCTTGATGACAGGAAAGACGAAATGCAGGTCGGGATGTGCCAGCTTGTTATACTTCATGCAATTGGGACATGTACCGCAAGCATCCGTTTCACTACGATGTTCACAGGACAGATAACGGGCATAAGCGATAGCAAGAGGCAGCTTACCGATACCTTCCCCTCCACAAAACAAGCGGGCATGAGGAATCTTACCTTCATTCACTTCACGAATAAGGCGTTGCTTTGCATCTTCTTGTCCTATTACGTCCTTAAAAAACATATTACTCCAATTATAGAAAACAAAAGTAATAAAAAACTTTCATTATACTTCTTTTTGGAGGATACTAAATGTTAATTAATTTAATATAACACTTTTTCTAGCCTTAACTTGATACTCCACTACAAGAAAGGAGTAAGCAGGTGAGCAAACCAACCTACAAACCGTCTCCACACAGAACGTTTTTTGTATTCTTCTCTAGTGAGTAGCGTACTGTTTTGTTGGTCTTCCTCAAACATATTGATAAGTTCGTGCGTAGTTTCTTGATCGAAGACAAACGCATTGACCTCATAATCATAGCGCAAACTGCGACTATTCAGATTCGTACTTCCTACCGTACAATACAAGCTATCTACCATCATGACTTTAGAGTGATGGAAACCACCATTGAACACATAGATGTCCGCCCCCTTTTTCCGTAGTTTGTTGGCTATATAGAACGTTGCATCGGGAGTAAATCCGATATCCGATTTCCCAGGTATCATAATCTCCACCTTTACTCCCTTCTTCAATGCTGTCTTTATAGCTTTTTTAATGATATGGGTAGGGGTGAAATACGGATTGATGATTTGTACCTTATGATTGGCCGTCTCTATGGCTTTGGCATAGACCCTACGCATAACTTTCGACGTTTTTGAAGGGAAACGGTCGACAATGGCCACTGTCTTGTCGCCAGATTCGG
>JAEIGA010014921.1_pt1 | contig 11825 bp, 12 predicted proteins | sample 9270691 | NCBI WGS metagenome assembly JAEIGA01 (sample SAMN17057246, study PRJNA624740) | gut metagenome | biome: biome; isolation source: fecal sample | host: Bos grunniens | place: China: Xizang | collected 2019
AATACATTATATCACCATTTTGTCCAAATGCAATACCAATTAGTGAAATTTTATTCAAATTTGACCTAAATTTAACTCGCCCACCGCTATTTTCGCACATTGCCGCTAATTTCATCGACAAAAAACGATATAGGACTTGACAAAACGGGGATTAAGTTGTATACTATTATAGTAATTTATTATTTAACATAAGAGTTTAAGCACAGGAGACTATTATGGAATTTCGCCCATTTGAAAAAAAGATATGGCTTGCAACTCCGACTATGCACGGTGACGAGTTGCGTTACATTACTGATGCGTACAATACTAACTGGATGTCTACCGTTGGTGAAAACATAAACGAGGTTGAAAGAATAGCCGCTGAATCGGCAGGCGTTAAATACGCAGTTGGACTTTCATCTTGTACCGCTGCCCTGCATCTTTGCGTTAAATTTGCAGGAGAACGTCTTTACGGTAGACCCGCAATAAGCCACGGCGCTCTTGAAGGAAAAAAAGTCTTTTGCTCGGATATGACATTTGACGCTACGCTTAACCCTGTTGTATATGAGGGGGGCGTTCCTGTATTCATCGATACGGAAAAGGAATCGTGGAATATGGATCCCAAAGCGCTCGAAAAGGCTTTCGAGATTTATCCGGATGTAAAGCTTGTTATTTACGCTGAGCTTTACGGCTTCCCGGGAAGAGTCGATCTTATTAAGCAGATATGCGAGGCTCACGGTGCGCTTTTGATAGAGGACGCCGCAGAGGCTATGGGTGCGACACTTTTTGGTAAGCAGTGCGGTTCATTCGGTGACTATGCCGCTGTTAGCTATAACGGAAACAAAATAATTACCGGTTCTTCGGGCGGCTGCCTTTTGACTAATGATATTGAGGTTGCTAATAAGGCTCGCAAGTGGTCCACGCAGGCAAGAGAAAACGCTCCGTGGTATCAGCACGAAGAGGTAGGGTATAATTACAGAATGAGCAACGTGATAGCAGGTGTCGTGCGTGGACAGTATCCTTATCTTGGGGAGCATATTGCGCAGAAAAAGGCTATCTATGAGCGTTACAAAGAAGGACTCAAAAACTTGCCTGTGCAGATGAATCCAATCGTAGATAATACAGAGCCTAACTACTGGCTCTCTGCAATGATTATTGACCGCGATAGTATGTGCCCACAAGTGAGAGATGATACTAAAGCACTTTACGTGCATCAAAGCGGAAAGACTTGTCCGACAGAAATTCTCGAAACACTCGCAAAGTACAACGTTGAAGGCAGACCTATTTGGAAGCCTATGCATATGCAGCCGATGTACCGTATGCACGAGTTCGTTACTGTTAACGGTTCGGCACGTGCTAAAACTAACGCTTATATTGCCGGTGGCATCGAGGATGTCGGTGCGGATATTTTTGACAGAGGTCTTTGTCTGCCGAGCGATAACAAAATGACTGAGAGCGAGCAGCTCGCTGTCATCGAAATAATCAAATCCTGTTTTAATTGAGGAGTACGCGATGTACGCACGTTTTTTTAAGCGATTTTTTGATTTTTGGCTTTCATTTATTGCGATAGCCATCCTTTCTCCGATTTTGTTATTCCTTTCGCTAATAGGCTTGATAGCTATGAAGGGAAATCCGTTTTTTACCCAGCTTCGTCCCGGAAAAATCAGCAAGAGAACCGGAAAAGAAAAGATATTTAAGCTCATAAAATTCAGGACTATGACTAACGCCAAAGATGAGAATGGTGACCTTTTGCCTGATGAAAAACGCCTTAACAAATACGGAAAATTTCTCCGCTCAACGTCTCTTGACGAATTGCCCGAACTTTTCAACATCCTTCTCGGACATATGGCAATAGTAGGCCCAAGACCGCTTCTTGTAAGATATCTTGACCGATACACTTCGGAGCAACGTCAGCGCCATAAGGTGCGTCCGGGACTTACCGGATATGCACAGATAAATGGGCGTAATGCGATATCTTGGGAAGAAAAATTTGAGCTTGATATTCATTACGTGAATCATGTTACTTTTTTTGGAGACCTAAAAATTATATTCGGCACCGTAAAGGCTGTTCTCTCCCATAGCGGAATTTCGTCCGACACCTCGGCAACGATGGAAGAGTTTATGGGGAGCAACGAGGAGGAGATGGTAGAATGAGGATACTTTTTACAAGTGTAGGTCGGCGAGTTGAGCTTGTAGAGGCGTTTAGAGCTGCTGCGGATTCTCTCGGTAAGGAACTCGTAATATACGGAGCAGATGTTTCGGAGTCTGCACCTGCACTTCAGTTTTGCGATAAAACCGTGATTGTTCCTCGTATTAAAGATGAGTCTTACATACCATCGCTTATCGATATTTGCAAAAACGAGAAAATTGATGCCCTAATTCCCACTATTGATACCGACCTTCATTTGCTCTCGCTGCACAAAGGCGATTTTGAGAGTGTCGGAACCGTTGCCGTAATAAGCGCTCCCGATAAAATCGCTCTCTGCCGCGATAAAAGATACACTGCAGATTATTTTCATTCTGTAGGTCTTAAAAGTCCCACACCTGTTGATGATGTTAATGCATACGACGCCGGTTTTCCTGCGTTCATAAAGCCTAAGGATGGAAGCTCTAGTATAAACGCGTATAAGGTATCGTCTATGGAGGAACTCATATCGTACGCAAATCAGATTCCGGATTATATCATTCAGCCGTTTGTTACGGGTACTGAATATACCGTCGATGCTTTTTGCGACTTTTCGGGCAAGCCTGTGTTCATCACCCCTCGTATTCGTCTTGCAGTAAGAGCGGGAGAGGTTTTGAAAACAGAAATAACTAATGACCGAAAAATTATTGATGAGATGAAGGTGCTCATAGCGGATTATAAGCCTTGCGGAGCTATTACTGTGCAGCTTATAAGAGAGGCAACCACAGGTGATGACTATTACATTGAAATAAACCCACGCTTCGGTGGCGGAGCACCTCTTTCGATTAAGGCGGGTGCAAACTCTGCAGAGGCGCTGCTTCGTCTTATCGACGGTGAAACTCTTGGGTACATAGATAGCGCTGCGGAAAACGGTGCTGTATTTAGCAGATTTGATCAAAGTGTGAGAGTGAAATGATCAAAATAAATAATATTTTGGAATGCGAGAAACATCTTGATTGTATCGATGCTGTGATTTTTGATTTGGATGATACGCTGTATTCTGAAAAGGACTATGTAAAGAGCGGATATTCTGCAATTGCTGAAAAGTTTCCGCAGGTTTCTGGAATGGCAAGCAAACTATGGGAAGCGTTTGAAAAGAAGCTTCCTGCGATTGATACCGTTCTTGAGCGCGAAGGGATACTTACAGACGGTGCAAAAAAACTTGCACTTGAAACGTATCGTTTCCATAACCCGGTAATAAAGCTCTATCCGGGTGTTCGTGCGTTGTTGAGTGGACTGAAAAAAAACAAAAAAATAGGTCTTATCACCGATGGCAGGCCTGAAGGTCAACGCGCAAAAATTCGAGCTCTTGAAATCAACGATTTTTTTGATTGTATTATCATTACAGACGAACTTGGCGGAGTTGAATTTAGAAAGCCTTGTGACAAAGCGTTTAGAATAATGCAGAAAGAGTTGAATGTTCCTTTTGAAAAAATGGCATATATCGGTGATAATTTGAAAAAAGATTTTATTTCGCCGGACAAGTTGGATATGCGTTCAATTTACTTTTGCAATTTTGAAGGTTTATATAATTGACTGTGCTTTATGAAAATTCCATATGTTGCTTTAAGAAATTACTTAGGAGATTAAATATGATAAGAGTTCTTCAGGTTATTGGATCTTTGGGGTATGCCGGTGTCGAGAATGTCGTTATGAATTATTACAGACATATCGATAGAGAAAAGGTTCAGTTTGATTTTGTAACGTGTTCAGAGAAACCTGAGCGATATGACGAAGAAATACGTTCTTTAGGTGGTGTAATCTACAGATTGCCTTCGAGGAACAGACATCCGTTTTCTTACATGAGAAAGCTTTATAAGTTGATAAAGCAACAACATTATGAAGTGGTTCATATACAGCAAAATAGCGCAAGTATGGCAATGGATGCCTTTGTGTGTAAATTGCTAAAAGTAAAAACTATTATAGGTCATTCTCATAACACGTCCTGTAACGTTTTGTGGCAACATTATTTGTTTAAGCCGTTTGTAAATCTTTTTGTTACGCATCGGTTAGCTTGTTCGGAGGAAGCGGGACGTTGGGTTTTTGGCTCAAAACGAGATGTCACCGTTATAAAAAACGCAATAGATGCAAGTCGATATTATTTCAACGGACAAACCAGAGAAAACTATAGAAAACAATTTGGTTTGCAAGATAAGTTCTTGGTTGGTTTTGTAGGAAGGTTAGAAGAACAGAAAAATTTAATTAGATGCATTGAAATATTTGCCGAAGTTCTGAAAAGTCAAAGCAATGCCTTTTTGTTGCTTGTCGGTGACGGCAGCATGAGATCTGCTGTAGAGCAGAAAATTAAAGATCTTGGAATAAGCGAATCGTGTCGCTTGCTTGGGCGTAGAGATGATATTCCTGATTTAATGCAGATGATGGATGTATTTTTGCTTCCTTCTTTGTATGAGGGACTTCCGATGGTTGTTGTTGAGGCGCAAGCCTCCGGCTTGCCGTGTGTTCTTTCAACCGCTGTTCCGGCTCCTAATATAACAGGTCATGTTGTGCACTTGTCTTTGGACGAAGCAAATGATAAGTGGATGTCAAGCATAATCAGCTTTTTGCCGTTTGAAAGAAGAAATATGCGGGAAGAATTTATAATCTCGGGATACGAGATTGAAACTGCTGCGGGGATTTTAGAAAAAACTTACTTAGAATCTATGGAAAAATGCGATGAATAAAAAAAATATTCTTTTTCTCACGCTTTCTATGTTTCGCTCTATTGACGAACATGGTATATATGCAGATTTGATGCGTGAATTTGTAAAAAACGGTCATGATGTTTATATTGTTTCTCCGGTAGAACGTAGATATGGATTGGTTACAAAATTGATGCACGGTGCCTCGGACGAGTTTCATAAAAGAGTTCATATTTTGTGGATTAAAACCGGGAACATACAAAAAACTAACATAATTGAAAAAGGTATTTCAACGATACTGCTTGAATCAAAATTAATTTCGGGAATAAAAAAGTATCTTTCTGACGTGAAGTTTGACTTAGTGTTATATTCTACTCCTCCTATAACTTTCTTTAAAGCGGTTGAATATGTAAAAAAACGCGATAATGCTAAAACCTATTTATTGCTTAAAGATATTTTCCCGCAGAATGCTGTTGATCTCGGTATGATGAAAAAAAGTGGAATAAAAGGACTTATTTACAAGTATTTTAGGCGTAAAGAGAAAAAACTTTATGCTATCTCGGATAAGATTGGCTGTATGTCACCGGCAAACGTAGAGTACACTTTCAGAATGAATCCCGAAATACCGTCAGATAAGGTGGAGGTGTGCCCTAATTCTGTTGAGTATAGGGACATGTCTATCACAGATGATGAGCGTAACGCTTTACGCAAAAAATACGATATCCCTCTTGATAAAAAAGTGTTTGTCTATGGAGGTAACCTTGGTAAGCCACAGGGAATACCGTTTATAATTGAATGTTTGAAAGCTGAAGCCGACAATAAAGATGTATTTTTTCTTATCGTCGGTAGTGGTACTGAATTTCCAAAGCTCGAAGAATTTGTTAGTACCGAAAAGCCGAATAATGTAAAGCTTATGAAACAACTTCCGAAAGAGGATTATGATAAAATGGTTGCCGCTTGCGACGTAGGTATGATTTTTCTTGACCATCGCTTCACAATCCCGAACTTTCCAAGCCGCTTGCTTGCTTATATGCAGGCAGGTATCCCGGTTCTCGCTTGCACAGACACTAATACCGATATCGGTAAAGTAATCACCGATGCCGGCTTTGGCTGGTGGTGCGAGTCGAACGACGTCGCGGCATTCAGCAGCGCAGTCGCTGAAGCACTTGCTGCCGATGCGGATGCAATGAAGGAAAAGGAAATTGCTTATTTGTATAAAAATTACACGGTGGAAACGGCGTATAAGACCATTGTGAAATAAAGAGGTTTTTATGAAGATTTTACTTCTGGGTTTTTCAAAGATAAAATATATGCCGTATGCAAATTTTTATTTGAAAAACATAAATTTAGAAGCGAATGAGGTTCATGTTGTATATTGGAATCGTGATCTGAAAGAAGAAAAAAAACCTTCACTTGCACCGATTGTCTGGCATGAGTTTGCTGCTTATCAAGAAGATGATGTTTCTAAGAAATCAAAGATCAAGGGCTTTATATCTTATCGCAGATATGTTAAAAAACTGTTGAAAAAGAATTCCTTTGATTTTATTGTTGTTTTGCATACAATGCCGGGCATTCTTTTGTATTCAACTCTTACCAGAAAATATAAGAATAAATTCCTTTTTGATTATCGGGATTCTACATATGAAAAGATCGGTTTTTTTCGTCGCATGATCGGAAATCTGGTAAAAAGTTCAAAGTGTACCTTTACGAGTAGCGATGGTTTTCGCGTATTTTTTCCGGATTCCGAAAAGGCGAAGATCCATACCTCGCACAACCTGAACAAAGAGGATCTTTTGCATCGCTCGTATACGAAGACTGAGAGCGAAAAGATTCGAATTGCTTTCTGGGGATTCATTCGCGGCGAGGAGATAAATCGAAAAATCATCGATCGAATTGCAAAGGATACGCGTTTTGAACTGCATTATTACGGAAGAGAACAGCAGGTGGCGTTAGAACTGAAGGCATATGCAAAGGAAATAGCAGCTGAAAATGTGTTTTTTCACGGTGAATATAAGCCGGATGATCGATATGAGTTCGTTCGCAATACGGATATTATCCATAATGTTTATTCCGGATCGAACATGATGCTTGCGATGCCCAATAAGTATTACGATGGCGCTGTGTTTTATATTCCGCAGATTTGTATGAGGGGATCTCATATGGGCGCGATGGTTGAAAAGAGTGGCATCGGATTGCAGTGTGATCCCGAGGACGGGGATTTTACTCAACGGATCTTTGAATACAAGCAAGGCTTGGATCCGAATGCGTTTGGTTTGGCTTGCGATGTGGAGCTTCAGCGCGTTTTGAATGAATATAACAGCGGAGAAAGGATTATAAAGGATGTGTTGCATCGATGATTTCCTCGAGAAAACCACCGCGTTCGTGACGGCTCTTGCCTGCTTCTATAAGCAGATCGCCGTCGGCCACGTGGAGGCGGGACTTCGCACCTATAATATTTACAGCCCCTATCCCGAGGAGTTCAACCGCCAGGCGGTTGGTATTGTGGCAAAATATAATTTCTCCCCCACGGAGCTTTAGAAGAACAACCTTCTGAAAGAGGGCAAGGATCCCGCATCGATCTACGTGACGGGAAATACCGCCATCGATGCCTTGAAGACCACCGTGCGAGAGGAATACACGCATCCGGAGCTTGAATGGGCTAAAGATAGCCGCTTGATCATGATCACGGCACACCGCAGAGAAAATCTCGGCGAGCCGATGCACAATATGTTCCGCGCGATTCGCCGTGTAATGGACGAGCATCCGGACGTAAAAGCCATCTATCCCATTCATATGAATCCCATGGTGCGTAAGGCGGCGGATGAGGAGCTTGGCGGCTGCGATCGTATTCATATTATTGAACCTCTTGAAGTTCTTGATTTTCACAACTTCCTCGCTCGCAGTTTTATGATCCTTACGGATAGTGGCGGAATTCAGGAGGAAGCGCCTTCTCTCGGTAAGCCTGTTTTAGTTATGAGAGATACGACTGAGCGCCCTGAGGGAATTGCGGCCGGCACGTTAAAGCTTGTCGGAACGGATGAGCAGGTAATTTACAAAAACTTTAAATTGCTTCTTGAGAACAAAGAAGCATATGATGCGATGTCAAAAGCCAGCAACCCGTATGGTGATGGCTTTGCCTGCAAGAGGATTGCTGATATTCTTCAAAAATAAAGTGCAGAACAAAAATGGTAATATCAAGGAGGGTGTGGTTTGCTGATATCAATAGTAGTTCCTGTATACAAAGTAGAGCAGTGCTTGGAGCGTTGCGTAGATTCTTTGATTAACCAGACGTATAAAGATTTGGAAATTATTTTAGTAGATGACGGTTCTCCTGATTCTTGCGGTTTGATTTGTGACACTTATCAAGCCAAAGATGACCGCGTGATAGTTATACACAAAGCAAACGGCGGGCTCTCTGATGCTCGCAATGCAGGACTCAAAAAGAGTAGCGGTGACTATGTTTTTTTTGTTGATTCTGATGATTACATAAAAGAAGATGCATGCGAAAAAATGCTACCCTTTTTGGAGAATAGCAGAGCGGATATCGTAATGGGAGATTGCGACGTTACCGAAGAAGGATATGAATGTTATCACTATGCAGATTTAGAAGTCGGGAAAAAGTTTTCCGGTTCGCAATATATGAAAGCTGCATTGCAGAAAAAAACGTTTCCTGTAGTTGTTTGGTTGAATGCATATAGGCGTCAATTTCTTTTGGATAATGGTTTGTATTTTAAAGAAAATATACTGCATGAAGATGTTGAATTTTCACCTAGGGCATTCATTTGCGCAAAAAGTGTAGTGTACACCGGTGTTTCATTCTACCACTATGTAATCAATGATACTTCTATCACATCTCAAAAGGACAAGCGTAAACATTGTAAGGACATCTATGAGACCGGTCTATCAATTTGTGAGTTAGCGAAGAAGACATGTGACAATAAGTTGTGTCGATTATTAGAAAATTATCTTGCCGGATGCTATATGGGTGTCTTTAGGTCGGGAAAGTTATATAAGTATGGGAGTGAGTTTGTTCACAAGAAGTATGCTTTAAAATATGCGCATTCTTTTGAAAATAAAGTTAAAGCTTTTATTTTTTCAATATCGCCGAAATTGTTTTGCATGCTGTGAAATGTGTTGAATAATGGATAAGAAAAAAGGATTTTTAAATGTCGCCGTATCCTTGCTAGCTAAAATACTAGTTTTAGTTTTTACGTTAATTACGAGACGTTTAATCATAAAATATTTAGGCAACGATATTAATGGAATTAATTCTTTATATACAAGCATTATCGGTTTTTTGTCTGTAACAGAACTTGGCGTTGGGGCTGCTATCGCTTTCTCTATGTACGGCCCTATAGTGAACGAAGATTATTGCAAGGTTCGATCACTGTATCAGTTGTACAAGAAATTGTATTACATTATCGCGTTAGTAATTGGCATAAGCGGAATATGTGTTATGCCTTTCCTACCGTTTTTGGCAAAAGGATATAACCCCAAAGGAACGAGTTTGTACTTTACCTTTCTTTTGGCACTTTGTGCTGTCGTGATAACATATTTGTACAGCGCAAAAAATTCTTTAATTAATGCATATAAAAACAATTATATAACATCGCTTTCAAACTGTGCAGGAATTACATTGCAATCAATACTTCAAATAGTGGTATTAGTGCTGTATAAATCTTTCGTTCTGTTTTTAATAGCGACTATTTTAGGTACGTTAGTACAGTGGATATTTGCACATATTATTACTAAACAAAAATACCCCAATATTATAAATGGCCCTCGACAACCTCTTGATAATACAACTAAGCGGGAGGTCGTGAAAAATGTCAAGGCTATGTTTATGCACAAAATAGGGAATGTGATGGTCAATACAATTGATAGTATAATCATTTCCGCTTTTGTTGGAGTAGCAATTTTAGGCAAATATTCAAATTACACTATAATATCAACAGCAATAATTTCTATTATATCGTTGGCTTTTTCTTCTTTAACAGCAATTGTAGGCCATGCTTTTGTAAAACAGACCTCGCGTGTGCTGGAGGAATACTATGATCTGTTTTATATTGTTAATTACCTTTTAGGAAGCTTGTTCTTTCTTGGATATTATGCTGTCATTGACGATTTGATAGTCTTGCTATTTGGTGATGGATTGATTTTGAATAGTGTTATCGTAAAATGCGTTACACTGAATTATTTTGTCCAGTTCCTTAGGCAATCTACGCTTTTATTTAGAGATGCCTCCGGAGCGTTTTACAATGACCGCTGGAAACCTATATTTGAAGGAATAGCAAATTTAGTGTTGTCGATTCTGCTTGTTTTGCTCTTACCGGCGGATTATAGTGTAGCAGGAGTAATTTTAGCGACTATTGTGACGAACCTGTGTGTTTGTCATGTTGTTGAGCCTCACATATTGTACAAATATTCCTTTAAGTCCAGCCCTAAAAAACATTACATCCGCAATTATATTTTAATTGTTGTTTTTTGCATTATAATGTTTATTTTCGATCAAATAAGGTTTGATGGATTGAGCAATTGGATAAACGTGATAGTGAATGGTTCAATTGTTGTTGCTATATGGCTTGCAGGTTCAGCTTTGATGTTAATAACCAACAAAAAAACAAGACACAAGATTGTTTATGCTATTAAGCAACGGAAAGAGGTGCATAGATGAATTTGGTATATTATTTTTCTTGCGCTTTGACAGCTGCGGTTGCATTGCTTGCTGAAAAGAAAAACAGTAAACTTTCTTTTTGGTTTTCAGTTATATTAGTCTCTTGCATCTCTGGTCTTCGGGCTTCAACGGTCGGGATTGATACCGGTGCTTATTATCAGTATATCGAGTGGGCACGAATGGGCGTGCTTGAACATGTCGAAATAGGTTTTTTGTACACTACTCGTTTTTTACTATTTCTTTGTGACAGTGCAAAGTTTGTCATATTCGTTTTTTCTTCTGCGATTTCTTTTTGTGTATTATTTCGTTTTTGGACGTTAAGAAAACAAGTGTCGTATGGCTGGAGCGTGTTTTTATATTTAGCGTTATACTTTCAATTTTCCATGAATATTATGCGTCAGTTCCTTGCAATAGCGATTGTTTTTTTGGGAACATATTTTTTGCAAAACAAGCGCTACTCGATATTTATTGTAACAGTGATTATTGGCAGTTCATTTCATTATAGTGCATTTATAGGATTAGCTATACTTCTGATTTTCGGTTGGACGCATATGAAAAATGGAAAATTACGATATGCCATTGCAATTTCGTTTATGGCGATGCTTCCAATTGCTTATTACATTGTTTTTGAAGTTTGGCAACGATATTCTGGTTATTTTGACAATCCCAATCCTAATATAGGAATGATGATTTTTGCAAAAATTGCCCTGCTGTTTTTATTCGTTATTTTTAATTTGAATTGCTTTTCTAAAAAAAACGCTTCAAAGAGCTTTTATGCCAACATATTTGCGATTTATGCTGTGGGTTTGATTTGCACGTTTGCCGGATATATATACGATTATATGGATCGTGTGGGGTTATATTTTATGATGTTTGAACCTATATGTCTCGCAATTATGTGTAAGAAAAGATATTCAATTTTATTCAAAATTGCGGTGCTTTTGTTATCAGTATATGTTATTTACAGCAATTATCGATCGAATGGTCACGGCATTTTCCCATATGATGTGATTTTCAGAGATATATTGCAATCTTATTGACAAGTTACAAGAAGGAGAGTAAGATGTCACTTTTCACTAACAAAACCTTACTTATAACCGGTGGAACCGGTTCATTTGGAAACGCAGTGCTTAACCGTTTCCTTCGTACCGATATCGGAGAAATCCGCATTTTCTCGCGCGACGAGAAGAAGCAGGACGATATGCGCCACGAGTTTCAGGCGAAAATGCCTGAGGTTGCCGAAAAAATCAAATTTTATATCGGCGACGTGCGCGACCTCGCGTCCGTAAAGAACGCTATGCACGGCGTTGACTATATTTTCCACGCGGCGGCGCTCAAGCAGGTTCCG
>JAEIGA010014922.1_pt1 | contig 11825 bp, 4 predicted proteins | sample 9270691 | NCBI WGS metagenome assembly JAEIGA01 (sample SAMN17057246, study PRJNA624740) | gut metagenome | biome: biome; isolation source: fecal sample | host: Bos grunniens | place: China: Xizang | collected 2019
TGAGAACGCTCAATGCAGACGCGCAGGATGATCTGCCCGCGTATTTGCCCAATGCTGTCTGGACGCAGACGCAGGATGCCTACATTCCCGCACGCAGCTTTGCCGAGCGGTTGCCGGAGCGAATTGCGGCGGGAAAGGAGCAGACGTTCCACATTACCACCTTTAACGATTTGCGCGAGGATGCGGATTTCACGCTGAGTGTTGCCTTGAGCGAGGAGATTCAGACGCTGCAATTTTCGATCGCCTCCTGCGAGTATCGGGAGGATGAGGTCACCTTCGTTGCACCCGCGGCGGGCGGAACGACGCTGACGTTGTCGCTTGCCAAGGATGGGGAGGTGCTGCACACGTGCAGCTATCCGATCGACGTGATCGACATGGCGGCCATGGCGGCAGAGCTTGCCGCGCTGGGAGTGGCTGTTATCAAGGAGGGAGAGCTTCCCACGGACGTACCTGTGATCGATTGCCGCGGCGCAAAGCCATATGGTGAGTTTGTTCGTCCCGTTCGTCAGCAGCATTTCTTTGTCAAGGGCGAGAAGATCGGCTATCCGATGCCTGTGGAGAGCGGTGTGTTTGAGGATTGCCTGAGCTTTGGCGCGACACCCGTTATGACGGATGGTGCAGGCAATGCCATCGCATTGGATCTGAGCTGTGTCGGTGAGCGGCGCATTGTCAGCGCGCTGGATCTGACGGGGGATGATCCGACTACGGCGACCATTCGCTTGCAGTTGGCAAGACATATTTCGCAGGCGCAGGTCGTCGAGCCGAGCAAGCCGTATTATTTGGGAGATGCGTCCGCGCCGTGTGCTGCCATGCTGTCCGAGCTTGGATGCGAATATGAAATGGTGCAAAAGGAAGATATGCCTGCTTTGCTGCGGCGCAAGAGCGATCGCTTGCTGATTATTGACGGCAGTGCGGAATACGATGCGCTGGAGCACATCTCGGCGAACAATTTCGCCCGTGTGCTGCTGGTCTCACCGAAAAAATCGCCCAAGCTGTTTACCAACGAGCTGCGCATCAGTGCGCGAAAGCTGTTCCATTTGATTGCCAAGAACGGTGCCGATGTGATGACGGGACTGACCTCCAACGCGCTTTACGGTCTTGAGGCAAACCGCGAGCAGATTTTGGCCAACGGCTGCATGGAGCATCTTCTGCCGAGCAAGGATATTTTGCTCGGTGCGCCCGACGTGGATTGGCGGCTGTGGAATAATAACGCCGAGCCGCTGAAAACTGTGGCTATCATGCGCAGCGAGATGCGGGATGAGTCGCGAATTTCCGCGCTGAGCGTCAGACGGTATGCGGGAAGCACCTTCTATTTGACTACGCTGGCTTGCGATATTGACTCACCCAAGCAAAAGAATATCTGGGCACGTCTTCTGTCGCACCTGGGCGTTGCCATGGAGATGCGTCGCAATGACGAGACGGCCAATCTTTTGCGTGCGGGGCTGTATGCCAGCCATGTACGCCGTATGTTGGTCAAAACCGTAGCGGATGGCGAGGAGATTGCCGCGGTCAAGCCCTGTCTGAACGCGGTGGAAGGTGGCAGCGCATGGCGGATCAGCCGTGGCAGACCCATGGAGAACGCGCTGTACGCGTTGTACGTCACCTCGCCGCAGGATCGTCGGGATCTTTTGCTCAATCCCGATTATATTGATCTGCACGTTGCCTCGGAAAAAGAGGTTGCCGTTTATCTCAACGGTGCGTGTGTGGGCAAGGGATGCGAGTTTGATGTGACGGGATTGCCGCTCATTGGTGGCGTCAATCTGCTGCTTTGCCATGTAAAGGACAAGGCGGTGATGCCGCAGATCTCGTTCAAGCGTGCGAAAAATATGCCGCTGGATCTTGGATTTGCCCTCAGTGCGGCGGTGTTGCAGCCGATCAGCATGGAAGGTGTGACCTACAAAGCCAGTGTCAATGATTTTTATTCCTCGCATGCGTCGTTCACGCGCGAGCATTTCTGGTCGACCAATCAGCACCAGGAGCCGGGAATTACGCTGAACTTTACCTTCCCGCAAGAAATTTGCATGCGCGCGATGTGGTTTGTTGCCATCAAGTTCCACAATGAGGGCGAGGATCTGACGCCGCGTGCGTTCAGGCTGCTGGCCGGCGAGGACGAGGCGCATATGCATGAGGTTTACGCTACGCTCAGCGAAAAACAGATGAGCTATCCGCGCGGCAGAGTTTATATTGAGCTGCCGCAGGAGATTCGCGCCAAGTGCTTTGCGATCGAGCTGACCGAAGCGGCTCCCAAGGAGCTGGTCATTTCGGATCTGACGCTTTTGGGGTGAGATGAATATATAAGCAAGAGGAAACCGCTGCGGTGGTTTTCTCTTTCTTTGTTCATTGAATGCAAATCTTGGGAGTTTATTCGTTTTTTTTGATTGACAATCCATGGTAAATATGGTATAATAAACTTGCTACACAATTTTATATTTCAATTCTAAGCGGCTTTACGTTGGTAAAAACGTAGGCTTTGTTCGTCATGTCCGCTTAGATATGAAATTGTGTAGCAACAATGAACGAGGCTACGTTTTTCGGTGCGTGGCTTCGGCAGCGCACTTTTTGCTTTTGAAGGAGACGAATATGAAAAAAGTATTATTAGTTGCGTTTTTTTTGATTCTTGTGTGCGTGCTGACGGTTACAGCGCACGCCGAGGAGGTCCCAGCGCAAAATGAGCTTGCTGCCGGAGACATCAACGGAGACGGCCGAGTTTCGATTGCCGACATTGTTCTTCTGAACGCCTATGCGAAGGGCAAGATCACGCTGGGCGCTGACGTTGTCGAGCGAAATGATTTTAACGGTGACGAAAAAATCGATATCAGCGATATCAAAGCGCTCCAGGGCGGCACATTGGGGCACACGGTAGCAATTGACGAGGCTGTGGAGCCGACTTGTACTGCGACGGGCGCGACGGAGGGCTTGCATTGCTCCGAATGCAATGCTACGATTTTGGAGCAACTGGTGATAGAGAAGAAGCCGCATGTTCCGGTGATCGACGCCGCGGTAGAGGCGACCTGCTGGTCTACCGGTCTGACGGAAGGCAGCCATTGTGCTGTTTGTAACGCGACCATCGTGGCGCAACAGGTGGTGGCAAAGAAGGCTCATACCCCAATCATTGACGCGGCAGAGGAGGCGTCTTGCACCGAAACGGGTCTAACCGAGGGTAGCCATTGCGCGGATTGCGGTGCGACTATCGTGGCGCAGCAGGTGGTTCCGGCGGGGCATACCGAGGTCATTGACGAGGCAGTAGCGCCGACTTGTACGGAAACCGGTCTGACTGAGGGTAAGCATTGCGCTGAGTGCGGAGAGATTCTTGTGGCTCAGGAGATTGTTCCCACGATAGGACATACCGAGGTGATCGACGAGGCAGTTGCGCCTACCTGTACCGAAACGGGTTTAACCGAAGGTAAGCATTGCTCGGAATGTGGAGAGGTGCTTGTAGAGCAGGAAGTTCTTGCTGCGACAGGACATAATTATGTTTCCGCGGTAACCGCTCCTACCGCAACGGAGGACGGCTATACGACATATACCTGTTCTGGCTGTGATAAATCCTACACGGAAACTATCACGCCGGTCAGCTTTACTGTAACCGAGTCCAACCGTGACCAGGTGGGCTATACAGGAGCCGAGGGCGAAAACTTGGTGATTCCTGCAGTATTCCAAGGCGAGGACACTTGGTATCGCGTGACAAGTGTTGGTGAGCGTGCGTTCCGTGGCTGCAGCAATATAACCAGCATAGTTATCCCTGACGGAGTGACATGTATTGGAAAGTATGCGTTTAGCTACTGCAGCAATTTGACCGATATCGTTATTCCTGATGGAGTGATCAGTATCGGGTCGTGTGCATTTGAATATTGCAGTAGCTTGACAAGCATTGACCTTCCCAACGACTTGACAAGTATTGGTGAGTGCGTGTTTTACCGCTGTACCAGCTTGACAGACATAGACCTTCCCGATGGTTTGATCAGCATAGGTCGATATTCATTTGAGGAGTGCACTGCTCTGACAAGTATAGAAATCCCTGATGGCGTGACGATTATTGGCTATTATGCGTTCATGGACTGCAGCAATTTAACCAGCATAAATCTTCCTGACAGCGTAACGAGCATTGACGCAGGTGCATTTTCCGGCTGCAATAGTTTGGCTAGAGTGAACATCCCGGAGAGTGTGACGAGCATTGGTTACTATGCATTCTCTAAATGCAGCAGTTTGACAAACTTCAGCTTCGGTGGTACAACCGCGGAGTGGCGTGCAATTTTGAAGGGAGAAAATTGGGATTACAATACCTCCAATTACACTGTCTACTGCACCGACGGCACGGTAGCCAAGGACGGCACGGTGACGAAGAATTAAAATTAATACAAGTAGAAAACCGGCCCATTGCAATGCAATGGGCCGGCGATTTTTTGTGGGATGTATGTTGCAGGTGGAGATTACTTTTGGTAGATCTCCAGATCTGCGCCGGTGACTTCTGCGCCGATCTCCTCGAAGGAGGAATCGATGCGCAGGCCGCTATTCAGGATATTACCTGCGATATGCAGCGAGATGGCGTAGTCGCCTGCCTTGAAGTCGGTGGTGCGAGAGTCATTGATCAGACCGATGACAGTTGCCGTGCCGCCGTTGAGGTTCATCAGCGGTGCGCCTGCTGCGGTGATCAGAGCGCCAGTGATATTGACTTGACCGCTACCATTGAGGTTAAAGGCATTTTTGGAGGTACCCCAGCCGGCGGTATTGATCAGATTGAGCGTACCGGTGAAGTCCTCGTCGGTGTAGATGTAATTGAAGTGCTTTGCTGTGCCTGCCGTGAACAGGTTAACCAGCTCGGTATTGACCAGTGTGACGGAGCAATCGCCGGAGAAGTATGCGGAGATATCGCCGCTATCGACGCCGTGGCTGAGGACGTATGCGTTCTCGGCACCGTCAAGGACGACCAGTCCCTTATATGCGCCATAGGTGAAGTTATGATACAGAATCTGATTCTTGCTCTCACCGATGACGAAGGGCGTGCCGCGCGTCATGATGGAGACGTAAGGACCGGTCCACCAGTTGGCATCGGTATGGACACAGAAGCAGTTGGGGGTCAGATGGCAATCACGGACGATACCGTTTTCACTGCCTGCGCCGATGACAATACCCTGATTGAGGAAGCAGCCGTGCAGGTACTCAATGTAGTGGTTATCGCAGCGATAGGAGGCGAAGTCCACGCCGTTCCAGGAGGTGGGCAGTGTGACGTCCATCAGATAAATGTTGGAGCCGCGACCGCGAACGGTGAAGGAATATTCCTGCAGGTTGTTGGTGTTCTGCTGGTTATAGACCACGGAGATACCGACCAGACCTGCGCCCTCATACAGATCGAACAGCGCCTCGCCGTCGGGATCGTTATGACCGAAGGCGGTATTGATGTGGGTGGGACCTGCGAAGCTATGCGACCAGATGGCGGCACCGCGGATCTCGACACCTGCCCAAACGTCGATGTGACCGCTCAGCGTGTAGGTGCCTGCGGGCAGGTAGACCATACCGCCGGTTTCCTTGAGATCATCGATCGCCTTCTGCAGAGCAGCGGTGATATCGGCGCCGTTCTTGGTAACGCTGTAGGGGGCTTCGGTGAGGTTGATGAACTTATCAGACTTGGGCTTGATGACAACCGTCTTGCCGTAGTCCACATCGGGGAGAGGCAGCGCGTTTTCATCGGTGATGGTATTATAATCGCGGTTATCGCTGCCGCTCAGCGTGGTATTGATGAAGGAGGCATTGGCGCCGCTCATGTTAGCGTATGCCGTACCCTTGGAGGTGACGGTACAGCCGGTCAGCGAGAGCTGGGAGCTGCCGTAGTTGGTGATGGCGTTTGCGCCCTCGCTTTCGATGATGGCATCAACGAACACCATGTCACCGCTGCAGCTGGGGCCAAAGTAGAGTGCGGTTGCGCCGTCGTTGCCGACTGCACGGAAGTGGCACTTGGATGCGATGGTCCAGGACAGCTCCTCGGCGTAGTAGGGATAGTAGCAATCCAGAAGGTGGATGTTGTACATATGTCCGTTGGGCGTACCGGTGGAGGAGCGGCTGGTGTAGATGCCCTTATGGTAGCCGTCGACAAAGATATCGGCGATGTAGGTCCAGTCGATGCGCTGCAGCCAGATACCGGTGGAGTTGCGCAGCATCCAGGTGCGCAGCAGTGCTTCGTTGGGCGTGCCGGGCAGACCGCTTTCCAGCCAGTAGTCGGGAGAGAAGTGGAAGTTCTCCAGCTTGCCGATATCGTAGCTGGGGTCGTTATGGTAGCCGATGGACAGGCACGTGCCGTAGATATCGCGGGTATACTGCAGCGAGTTGGAGGCCTGTCCGCCGCCCAGCGTACCGTAGTTGATGCCGAAGTAGGAGTTTATAAAGGTAACGTTACGAACGGTGGTACCCTCACTTCCGCGCTGGGTCAGCGTTGCGGGGTAGGGGATAAAGCTGCCGTTGACCAGGGTCTGCTCGGGATACCAGAACGCCAGGCTCTGTACCGAGCTCTGATGGTTGAGCACGACAGCAGCTTGATCGGGGTTGGTCTCGCCCTTGCCATGGTAGATAGCAAGCACGGTGCCGTTAGCAGTACCGGGCTCGATCTCACCGACCAGGGCGACGCTGGTGGGAAGAACCAGGGGCTTGGTCAGGCAGTAGATACCTGCGGGGACAAAGACGGTACCGCCGCCCTTCTTGCCGACGGCGTCGATGGCAGCGAGGAAGGCATCGGTGTCATTGGCGTAGCCGTCACCGATGGCGCCGTAGCTACGGACGTTCTCCTCGGCGACGATGTAGAAGGACTGCTCGTAATCGGTCTTGATCAGACCCGTTTGCGTGGAAAGATCGTTTGTCGAGCCCTCGGTGGCGTAGATGGCGTGGATACGGATCAGCTCGGGACCCTCGCAGGTGACAAAGAAGTCATGTCCGTCCAAGCCGCCGTCGAATGCGGGATTGACTAGATCGACGTAGTACTCGGTCCAGGCGTTTTTGGTACGGTTGGGGCCGGAGGTCGCAGTCTGCGCGTTGCCGTTGACATCTACGTAATCGACGGTAAAGACGGTGTCCATGTTGACGTAGGTGATAAAGTTGAGGCGCAGCGTTTTGCCCTTGAACTGCTCTGCGGTAGCGTCATCCAGGGACAAGCGGAACTTGTTGGTGTCGTCCTTACGGAAGTGAACGAACAGCCAGCAATCCTTTTCTGCGATGACCGTTTTCTGAATGTCATCGGGTGTCAGCGCCTGCATGGTGATGCCGTTCTCCGCGGGCGTTTGGGTCATCAGAATGTGCGGCATTGCCGAATAGTCGGTAACGGCCTTCTTGCCGGAGTAGAGCATCTTATAGTCTTCTTTGGTGTTATAATCGGGGTTGACCTTGAGCAGAGCCTCGACGTCAACGCTGTCGGCACTGACCTCGGGGTGTCCGGTCTGATCGGGCAGGGAGGCGATCAAGCCATCGGGACTCACCGGTGCGTCGGGCTGATCGTCGGGGGTGTCATCGGGCGTGCTGTCGGGCTGCTCACCCTGCTCGTCGGGCAGCTCGTCACCCGCGAAAAGGAGACCGATGATACCGCCGATCAGCGAGAGTGCTGTGATGGCGGAAAGAATGATGATCACGACACGATTTGCCTTCTTCATAGCAACGAGTGCAAGCAGAATCAGCAGTGCTACACCGGCAACGATCAAAAGCACGATGCCAAGGAGAGGAGAGGCGGAGCTGTCGTCCGTCTCGTCGGGCTGCTCTTGATCGGGCTCCTTTTCAACGTCGGGCGTTTCGATGGGGTCATCTTCTGTGGTGGGGATGAGAGGGACGGCAGTATCAGTCGTCTGTGTGCCGACAACGTAATCCTCGGGAATCTCAAAGCCGCCGATATCACTGGGATCACGGTAGGTGAACTGAATGTTGTCCAGCTTGATGGTATAGGCCTCATCGTTATTGTGGCTCAGAGCATAGAAGCGCATATAGTTGACGCGGGAGAAGTCACAGCCACCGCCGATCAGAAGGGCGATGTGGTTCCAACCGTCCACGACGTCAAGGTCGGTCAGATTCCATGCGGTTTCCTCAACGTCGCAGGCGCCGCCGGAGGTGATCTCCAGCGAGTTGCCGCCCGAGATGGAGTAGAACATATCTGCGCTTGATACGTAAAAATCAAACTCCAGGTAGTTGGCACCGGTTGCATCCACCGGCGTGCTCCAGGTGCGGAAGACGACAAACGAGCCGCCCGTACCTATCGTCCAGGTTACGGCAGCCTTACCCTGGGTATATTCCTTAAAATCTTTTCCGCCGGAGCCGTGCCACGTCGAGGTGTCACAGTCGTCCAGCATGATTGGTTCATCCAGCTCGGCATAGGCGGGACCGACCAGCGTTGCCAGCATACTGAGAAGGAGAAGCGTGCATAAGAGCAGTTTTTTCATTGCGTGTATCCTCACTTTCTTTGATCCACGTTCTTGCAGAACCATGGATGATACGTAGGTATATTGTACCATAATATTGAAGTAAAGTCAATCCGAATTCGTAACTTTTTTATCCATGCATAAGAAAAGTAGTATAAAGAAAAACAGGCTGATCGCTTTTTGCGTGCAGCCTGTTTTTGCTATCATTTTATGCTTTTTTTCTCTTGCGCAAAAGGTACTCGTCCAGCTTTTCCTTGACGTTGTCGGGAATCTCACGGCTGACGGGGCAGTAGGCGGCGTTTGCCATGCGATCGACGAATTCGGTGATAAACATCATGTCGCGCTGCATCTGTTCGGTGCTCATGACGGCGACAGTGTCGTAGCGGTTATGGATGGGAGCGATATCACGTCCTGCGATACGGGCAAAGGAGATGGCGGGCACGCCCTTATCGGCAAAGGGGGTGGAGTCGCTGGAGTAAACGTCCTGATAGGGCTTGATCGAAAATCCGCGCTCCATGCCGAAGTAGGTCATATAATTGACCAGCGCGTTCTCGGCGGTGACGCAGGCGATGAAGTGACCCATGGTCGAGCCGATCATATCCAGATTGACGTTGAGGACGACGTTCTTGAGCTCATCCTCGTGGGCGGCGCAGTATGCCTTAGAGCCGAGCAAGCCGCGCTCCTCACTGCCGCAGAAGATAAAGCGCAGGCTATAGCGGTGCGGATGAGTGGAAAAATACTCTGCCATATGCAAAAGTCCGATGCAGCCGGACATATTGTCGTAGGCACCTTCGGAGAGCGAGGTGGTGTCGTAGTGGGCGGTGAAGACAATCTGCTCCTCGACGCGACCGGGCAGATCGACGATGACGTTGTGCGACTTTCCCTTGTATTCGTCCTGCTTGAGCGTGATCTTGGCCATCTGCGCGCCGCGCTCGATCAGAGAGACGGCGTCCTTGACGTTGATGTTGACGCAGGGGATCTTTTCGCCGCAAGAAACGTAGGAGCGCAGCTCGCGGTGATCGATATCGCGGTCGGCATAGTTGACGTTTCCGTCGTAGGAGATAAAGCCGACAGCGCCGTTGGCGAGCAGATCGCGGTATCTCCAGTAGCCGAGATAGCCGTCGAACAGCACGATGTTGCCGCGGCAGCATTCCAAGGAATAACGATCATCGTGGGAGAGGTAATACAGAGGTGCTTCGACCTCGCCCGAGCCTGCGCAGAGATAACCACGGCAGGGAATATTCACGCCGTCCACCGTCAAGGTAGCCTCGTGCATATCGGCCATATCGACCTCGAAGGCCTCAAGGCGGGAGTCAAGTCCCAGCTCGGAACAGATTTTTTGAATATATTGTGCAGTTTGCAGCTCCTTTTCGCTTCCGCCCATGCGAACGTAGGCAGTTTCGGCAAAAATGCGTTCGATCAATTCGGATTTCATGTGTGTGTCCTTTCTTTTAAGGGGTTTTTACCATTATAACATGATTTCCCGGCGATGTCAAGAGGACGCGATCACAATTCCTTTTGCATCAGATAGACTCTGCGATGCTCATCCGACCAATCAGCGTGCACGGTAAAGCCCAGGGAGGAATACAGAGCGAGAAGATGCTCAAAGATATCGTTGCCCTCTTTATCCAAATAAAGGCGCTCCCAAAGGCAGGTCTGCACGTGAGTGAAGCCCTGCGCCTTGGCCTCGGTCATGGCATGGTTGACCAGCTTTTCCTCCAGGCCGCAATCGCGGAAGGACGGCGCGGACAAAAGCTCCATGATGGCAAAGACGCGGTTGCCCTCGGGCTCGGTCAGCGCCTTCCATTCGTCGGGCATGCCCTTGTATTTTTCCTTGGCGCCGCAGTTGCAGTAGCCGAAGATCAGCCCACGACCACATCCCTGCGGTAATGCAACGTAGCCGCTCATCATGCCGTCCTTGATCAATCGTTCGACCTCTTGGCGGTGAAGCTCCATGACATGGGCACGCGTGTTGCCCGATATCCGGTCGTCGAATTGTTTGATTTCTTGCTCCGACATATCCCAGGTGTGAGAAAAATTGGAAATAGACCCTTGACAGATATGGTCGATGCAAAAGCTGTAATACGTCGGCGCATCCACGGACAGCAGCGGGCAGCAGCAGATATGCTGCTCGACCATGTGCCGCTTGGCCTCGCACGGTGGCATCAGCTTGCGATCGGTGAGAATTACTACGGCCAATGCTTTCGCAAGCGGGTAATCGTCGGGATCATAGTATATGCCGATATGATCAAAGAGCGGAGCGGTAAAGCAGGTGGCATTCGAAATGTCGCGGTCATGCGCCTCGGCGGCCTCGTATGCCTCCATCATATGCTTTTCGTACCCCGCCATGTCGTTGGCTTCCAAAGAGAATTTTGCCTGGGCAAGATACAGATGATACAAAAGACCGAAATGCAGGTGCTTTTCCTTGCCCAAGGTGATATCCAAGAGGCTGTGCGCCACCGCGATGGATTCGGGGGTATTGTAGTTCAGCAATCGATTGTAAAGTCCGATCACCTCTTGCTCGAGTAGTGCTTGCTGCAGCTTGATCTTTTCTTCGCCCTCCAGAACATAGTCGGCAAGTATGCGATTGGCCATGACCACATCCTTGCAACGGCTCAAAAGGGCTTCTGCCTCCTTTCGATCACCCAGCTCCACGTAGATCTGGGTCAGCAGCGAAATATAGCCCTTGTCATCGGGGTTCTCGTGATGCAGACTCCATGCGTGTTCGGCGGCATGGTTCAAATAAGATCGACGTAGATTTTCGTCCGTTTGGGAATGCTTGCCCAAGTAAAATTCGCAGCTGGCGCGGCGGTAGAGAAAGCTTACGTCGTTTGGGAACTCCTTAAGCGCCTCCTCGCAGACCAGCAGCTGCGCCGCAGGGCCATAGCAGGAGACTTGCTCATAGCGATCCTCAAAATACTGCCGACGGTCGCCGCCAAGCAGCTGATCGACGTTCAGCCCCAGCAGCTTGGACAGAGGCAGGAGCAGATTGATATCGGGCGCGGTCTGCCCCGTTTCCCAGCGGGAGACGGCTTGCGGGGTGACGTACAAGGCGGCGGCCAGGGCGTCCTGAGTCAGGCCTTTGTTGGTTCGGTGCTCGCGGATGATCTCACCGATCGGCTTTTTGGCGAATTCGTTTGGTGTCGAATTTCGCTCGTTTTGATTCCATTCGGGATTCATGAGAAGCCCTCCTTTTTTTACAATTTCTTTTGCAGAATATAGCCTCTGCCATGCTCGTTTGAAACATCGGCGCGCTCGGCAAAGCCAAGCTCGGCATAGGTGGCCAGCATTCGTTCAAAGCGCGTTGTCCGCTCGTGCGGCTCGGTGCCTCTCATATCAAGTTCATGCAAAAAGCACTCGGCATGGGTAAAGCCCTGCGCCTTTGCCGTCTCCAGCGCGTAGATCAGCAGCTTTTCTTCCAGTCCGCAGTCCTCGAAA
>JAEIGA010014923.1_pt1 | contig 11824 bp, 9 predicted proteins | sample 9270691 | NCBI WGS metagenome assembly JAEIGA01 (sample SAMN17057246, study PRJNA624740) | gut metagenome | biome: biome; isolation source: fecal sample | host: Bos grunniens | place: China: Xizang | collected 2019
CCTGTCTCGTGATCTGACTTAACTGTGAAAGTAGGGTCCTCCTCAGCAAGTTTAGATAGAGCGATACCAAGTTTATCAAGGTCTTTCTGAGTCTTAGGCTCAACTGCAAGACCGATAACTGGATCTGGGAACTCCATTGACTCAAGAGTAAGAGGGTTAGACTCAACACAGATAGTATCACCTGTACGAAGATCCTTGAAACCTACTGCTGCACAGATATCACCAGCCTCTACGAACTCGATAGGGTTCTGCTTGTTAGAGTGCATCTGGTAAAGACGTGCAACACGCTCTTTCTTGTCAGTACGAGTATTAAGTACGTATGAACCAGCGTCAAGTTTTCCTGAGTATGCACGTAGGAAAGCAAGACGGCCTACGAATGGGTCTGTAGCAATCTTGAACACAAGTGCGCAGAATGGCTCCTTAACGTTAGGAAGACGAGTCTCCTCATCACCTGTACGTGGGTTGACACCTGTTACAGTACCATTATCAAGTGGTGATGGAAGGTAACGCATAACAGCGTCAAGAAGGAACTGAACACCCTTGTTCTTGAATGATGATCCACAACAAGCTGGAACGATAGACATGTCGATAGTTGCCTTACGAAGAGCAGCTACTAGCTCGTCCTCTGAGATCGAATCTGGATCCTCGAAGAACTTCTCCATAAGTGTCTCGTCATACTCTGCTGCAGCCTCAACAAGTTTCTCTCTCCAAGCGTTAGCCTCATCTACCAAGTTTGCAGGGATGTCCTGAATCTGGTAGTTTACAAGAGCCTCAGAGTTGTGGTCGTAAACCATAGCCTTCATAGCTACAAGGTCAACGATACCATCGAACTTGTCCTCTGCTCCGATAGGAATACAGATTGGAACTGCACGTGCACCAAGCTTCTCCTTCATCTCGTCTACAACAGCGAAGAAGTCAGCACCTACACGGTCCATTTTGTTGATGTATGCGATCTTTGGAACGCCATATTTGTCAGCCTGGCGCCATACAGTCTCAGACTGTGGCTGTACACGTCCTACTGCACAGAAAGTAGCAACGGTTCCATCAAGCACGCGGAGTGAACGCTCAACCTCAACTGTGAAGTCAACGTGGCCCGGAGTGTCGATAAGGTTAATCTGATATGAGTCTCCTTTGTAATTCCAGAACGCTGTAGTTGCAGCAGATGTGATAGTAATACCACGCTCCTGCTCCTGAGCCATCCAGTCCATGGTAGCACTTCCCTCGTGAGTCTCACCGATCTTGTGAGTCTTTCCTGTATAGTAAAGGATACGCTCTGAGGTAGTGGTCTTACCGGCATCAATGTGAGCCATGATACCGATGTTTCTAGTGAATTTAAGATCTCTAGCCATTGTCTGTCTTCTGTTAAAGGATTAGAATCTGAAGTGAGCAAAAGCTTTGTTTGCCTCTGCCATTCTGTGCATATCTTCTTTTCTCTTGAATGCAGCACCCTCGTTGTTGTAAGCAGCAACGATCTCTGCACAAAGTTTCTCTGCCATAGAGTGGCCGGAACGCTTGCGGGCGAAGAGAATCATGTTTTTCATCGCGAGAGACACTTTTCTGTCCGGACGGATCTCTGTAGGCACCTGGAAGTTTGCACCTCCGATACGACGGCTCTTAACCTCAATGGCTGGAGTCACGTTCTCGAGGGCCTTCCTCCAAATATCTAGAGGAGCCTTGTCAGAATCTTTCATCTTCTCGCCGACCATATCAATGGCGTCATAAAAAATCGAATAAGCGATACTCTTCTTTCCCTGCAACATAAGATTGTTCACGAAACGAGTTACATCAGTTGCGTGAAACTTAGGATCAGGAAGTAGAATCCTCTTTTTAGGCTTCGTTTTTCTCATTTTTGTAGAAAATTAAAAGGTGATAATAAAAAAATTACTTCTTAGATTTCTTTGGTCTCTTAGTACCGTATAGAGAACGAGACTTCATTCTTCCATCGACACCAGCTGTATCCAAAGCTCCTCTAAGGATGTGGTAACGTACTCCCGGAAGGTCCTTTACACGACCACCTCTTACAAGCACGATTGAGTGCTCCTGTAGGTTGTGACCCTCTCCAGGAATGTATGCGTTGACCTCTTTAGAGTTTGTTAGACGTACACGAGCAACCTTACGCATCGCTGAGTTAGGTTTCTTAGGTGTAGTAGTGTACACACGTGTACAAACGCCTCTTCTCTGAGGACAAGCATCCAACGCGCGAGACTTACTCTTCTCGACGATAACCTCGCGTCCTTTGCGAACTAATTGTTGAATTGTAGGCATAAATGATTGTTAATCTGTTATTTATGTTACTTCCCCGAATTTTGGGGGCTGCAAATATACGAATAATTTTCCAAATAACAATAGGCTGGACCAAAATTGGTTCAGCCTATTGTTTATTATTGTCTATAAATCAGATGATTACTCCGCTTTCTGAGCCTTAGACTCAAGGAAAAGCTCCTCCATCTGAACGTCATCGATGTATGATGGAGAATCGATCATCACATCGCGACCCTGATTGTTCTTAGGGAAGGCAATATAATCACGGATTGTCTCCTGTCCTCCGAACAACGCACATACTCGGTCGAAACCAAAGGCAAGACCTCCGTGTGGCGGAGCACCATACTTGAAGGCATTGATGATGAAGCCGAATCTCTCGTCAGCAGCTTCCTTAGAGAAACCAAGAATCTCGAACATACGCTCCTGAACCTTTGAGTCATGGATTCTGATAGAACCACCACCAAGCTCAGTTCCGTTAAGGACGAAGTCGTATGCATTTGCGCAAACCTTCTCAAGATCCTCTTTCTTATCGCTGTTGTAAAGCTCGATATGCTCTGGCTTAGGTGCTGTGAACGGATGGTGCATAGCATAGAAGCGCTGAGTCTCATCATCCCACTCATATAGAGGGAAGTCAACAACCCATAGAGGAGCAAAGTTGAACGGATCACGATATCCAAGACGGTCTCCCATCTCAAGACGAAGAACACCAAGCATATTCTGAGTCTTTCTCTTCGCGCCGCAAAGGATAAGGATCATATCACCCTTCTTCGCACCCATATAATCAGCGACAACCTGAAGCTGCTCCGGAGTATAGAACTTATCGACAGAAGACTTGATAGAGCCATCCTCATTCACCTTTATATAAACAAGGCCTTTTGCACCCACCTGAGGTCTCTTAACCCACTCAGTCACCTCATCGATCTGCTTTCTTGTCCAGGCCGCTGCGCCATCAACACAGATACCTCCGACATACTCCACAGAATCAAAGACAGAGAAGCCACAACCCTGAAGTTTGTCAGTAAGCTCATGAATCTTCATCTCGAAGCGGATATCCGGCTTGTCACTTCCGTAGACGTCCATCGCATCATACCAGCTCATACGAGGAATAGGATTAGGAATCTCCACATCAAGCACATTCTTGAAAAGCGTACGCATCATACCCTCGAAAAGGTTAAGGACATCATCACGCTCAACAAAAGACATCTCACAGTCGATCTGAGTAAACTCAGGTTGACGATCAGCACGCAAATCCTCATCACGGAAGCAACGTACAATCTGGAAATAACGGTCGTAACCCGCAACCATCAACAGCTGCTTGAAAGTCTGAGGCGACTGTGGAAGAGCGTAGAACTGACCCGGGCTCATACGGGAAGGCACAACAAAGTCACGCGCTCCCTCTGGAGTAGACTTGATAAGGTATGGAGTCTCAATCTCAAGGAAGTTCTGGGCGTCAAGATAGTTACGGACCTCGTGAGCGATTCTATGACGAAGCTCAAGAGCCTTCTTGAGAGGATTTCTTCTCAAGTCAAGATATCTGTACTTAGCACGAAGTTCCTCACCTCCGTCACTATTATCCTCAATTGTAAAAGGAGGAGTCTGAGCAGCATTAAGAACAGTCAAAGATGAAAGAGAGATCTCGATATCTCCTGTAGGCATCTTAGGGTTCTTGCTCTGACGCTCGATGACAGTTCCTGTCACCTGAATCACAAACTCACGGCCAAGAGAAGCCGCAGCCTCAAGAAGAGCCTCATCAGCATGTGCATCAACAACAAGCTGAGTGATACCATAACGGTCTCTCAGATCCACGAATGTCATACCTCCGAGCTTTCTGCTCTTCTGTACCCATCCTGAAAGGGTCACTGTCTGACCAACATTTTCAATGCGGAGTTCACCGCAAGTATGAGTTCTATACATATTATATATATATTAAATTATTTTTTCGGCTTGTATTTTCAAAATAACTTACAAAAATAGCAAATTAAAATTGATTAAGTTATCTTTGCACCAGAAAAAGAATTACGAATATGGAAGTAAGAGCAAAGAAGGCCCTTGGCCAGCACTTTTTGACAGACCTATCTATCGCTCAGCGAATTGCTGACGCGCTACTTGTACCAGGCCCTGGAATGGAAGACATCGAAGGGGCAACCCCTGTGCTGGAGGTAGGTCCAGGAATGGGTGTGCTGTCTCAGTATATGCTTAAGAGACCGGAAGTTGCTCTGAAACTTGTCGAAATAGACTCCGAATCAGTAGAGTATCTGCTGATCCATTTTCCTGAAGTTAACGGCAACCTTATCGAGGCTGACTTCTTGAAACTTAAACTTGAAAAATTCTTCCCAGGCAAGTTCTGCATCATCGGCAACTTCCCTTATAACATCTCATCACAGATCTTCTTCAAGGTACTTGACTACAAAGAGCAGGTGCCTCAGGTAGTCTGTATGATCCAGAAGGAAGTAGCGGAGAGAATCGCAGAGAAGCCGGGAACCAAGACATACGGAATCCTATCCGTATTGTTGCAGGCTTGGTACGATATTGAATACCTCTTCACTGTAGGTGAAGGAGCATTCAACCCGCCACCTAAGGTCAAATCCGCAGTAATCAGACTTGTGCGCAACTCGCGTACAGATCTCGGATGTGACGAAGGCCTCTTCAAGACTGTCGTTAAAACAGGATTCAACCAAAGAAGGAAAACCCTCCGCAACTCTCTTAAGCCTCTTATCAAAGCCAAAGCTGAGCGCGAAGGGTGGACTGAAGAGCAGCTTGCTGCCTTTATTTCCGATCCTGTATTTGAGCTTCGTCCAGAAAGGTTAAGTGTAGAAGACTTCATCTCACTTACCCTTAAACTGGCGTAGCCCATTCCAGGATTTACATATCTGTATTCCTTAGAAAATCACAGTTTCTGATATTATTAAATTCCTCTTGTGATATCCTTTGATATACAAGGGTTCCTATTTCTTTGGACTTAACTCCGAAATACTGTCCGCTCATCCTCCTGACAGTAGCATAGGAATACTTCTTATACCACTTAAGCAGAACGTAACCTCCAAGATCAAGCGCACGCGCATCAGAAGAATATTCATAAAGAAAGTGACCATGAGTGGAGTCCGTGTTATTCACATAAACCTTATCACTCATGAAACTGATATGGTTCTGGCTTGTTGAAGATGTGTATCCGGCCAATTGCAGCTTTCCATCAACTTCCCTAATCTCAACAATTCGAGGTACATGATAATGCTGGATATCATCCTTGCTCTCCAGAGGAATGGTATAATACTTCCAATAACCGATAAAGGTCTTGTTAATGAGTTTCTTATGAACTTTTATAACAATGAGTCCCAACATCACGACATAACCACTGATTGTGGTGGCAGTCTCAAAAGGAGTCATTTCAAAATGAGACATGATGAAGAAAGATCCAATGATGGCTAATATCAAAATGGCCTGTATCAACTTATCTACCACACTCTTCTCGTCAATCATCCCACCAGAAAGAGATTCCTTCTCTACATACTCAGGCGCTGGCAGTTTAAGAAGTCTGAACTCAGTGCGGTTCCTTTTATCATCCTCTATATTCGTAGCAACAAGTTCAAGTCCATTATCTTTACCTGCCTTCATTGAGCAGATCACAGCAGTATCCGCCCCTAGTTCACCCTCCTTAAGTTTGATTGCTCCGATAGCAGTATCTTCAATTTCTACAGAATCGATTATATCCGGCAGATTCTTTGCCACCCAACCACTAGTCTGTCTGAGAGCCTGAATATGAGATGCGACATACTTTATCGACCTGTCATCTATATCTGCACTCTTCTTAAAAAGACAATGATGAATAGGCATCACAATGGTACTGACCAGTTCAAGATGCTTATTCTTAAGAGCAACCATACTCTCAAGCACCTCACCGCCAATGCTGTTCTTGGTAGCAACTACTCCATAGTCAACCTGACCTTTTTCAAGGGCATCGATAACTCCCTTGGAAGAAACAAGAGGTACATACGTCACATCGGCAAAAGCATTACTCTCTGCCATCTTCATTGCTGCAATTTCTGAATTGCTGCCCGAAACACCTTGATAACCTATTCTTATCATATTTTTCCTATTCAAAAGACTCCAGCGAAAATAAGCATTTATCTACAGAGTACAAGAACTTTAGAATAAATTCTTCACGTTCTTTGAAATCGGTTCATATTATCTGGGATTTATTTGGAATTATTAAAATTTAGAATTATATTGCAACGCACATAAACTAACAAATACAACATTGCCATGAAACACAAACTTTTTACTACACTTGTTGTTCTGTTTGCAAGTCTTGGCATTGCTGTAGCTGCAGACTATCATTATGGATTCATTCTTAGTTGCGGCAAGACTGTTTACAGATCTTTTGACACGCCGCTAACTGATGCCGAACTACTCATGTGGACTGATATCTTTGAGGTATCTTTCTGTGGTAGAACTTTAGATGAGACTCCATCTCTTTAATTCTTAAAGCATTCCCCGTTGTAGCGGGGAATGCAATACTTTCTCACCATGAAAAAAATATTTTTTTTATATATACTTTCTTTCTTATCATTAACCACTAATGGTCAGAATATTCGTGCAGCATATTCATTTTACTATAAAACTGACATAAGTCAAAATAAGCATCACGTCCAATCAGATATGATGCTAGATTGGTGTCCAACACATTCTGTATTTTATAATGATGCAAATTTTCATAAAGATTCCCTTTCTGTCATAGCCTTTGATGAAGATGGTAGCATTAAGGACACTGAAGCATATCAAAAGATTTTTGACTATCGAGGTGGAGCATCGAAAGATGCTATTTTTATTGATTTTACAACCTACAAATACAGGATTTCATATCGCCTTGCGACCGTGTATTTATCTGGAGAAGGAATTATCGAAGTGCCAAAATGGAATTTTCTTCCTGATTCGACTATAACATCTACTGGGTTTCATGTAAAAAAAGCAGTAGCCGAATATTTAGGAAGGACATGGGTTGTATGGTATTGTGAAGACATACCAATATCTGCTGGTCCTTGGTTATTATGGGGGACCCCTGGACTAATAATACACGCACATGATTCAGAAGGAATTTTTCATTTTAAACTTTTAGACATACAACTATTCAACTCATCAATTCGATATGAACAAATTTATGACTATTGCTTTTCTCCCAAAATTAGAACGGTTCATAAATACACTTATGGCATTGCCAAAGCAGAGCAAGTTCATAATAGAATGATGCGCGATCTTGATTTTCTATTTAGTATGGCAGGAGAAAGTCAATCAAAAATAACTATTGTAGATAAAAAAGGAGAATCTGCTATAATTAACTCCTCTAGAGATTACATACCATTAATTACTGACAACTATTGGAAATGAAAACAAGCCGACATATCAAAAAGTTCTTATGCTGCACTTATGCAGCCATACACTCCCTGATATGTCTATCTCAGGAATCAATTTCTGGAAAAGTTATAAATTCTGCTACTGGTGAAAACTTATCTGGAGTATATGTTGGCATCCTTAAAGAGGATATAATGCTAGGTAGTTGCTACACTGATAAAAATGGTGTATTTAATTTCACATATTCAATAGGACAAAAGCCAGAAGTTATCTTCGCTGCTATGCTTGGCTTTTCATCATTCAGACAAAGCATTTCAGATTCATACATAGAGATTGAGCTTAAAGAAAGCTCCCTCAACATTAATGCTGCAGTAGTTTCTGAAAAAGTTATAGAGGTACAAGGAGATACTGTTTCATATTCTATTGGAGCTTTTCGAGAGAAAGAGGATCTTGTTATCGCAGATGTATTAAAGAGGCTACCTGGAATCGCAGTAACAGAATCTGGTGGAATAATTCACAATGGTAACAGCATTAATAAATTCTATATAGAAGGTCTAGATCTTTTAGGTGGGCGTTATGGAATAGTAACAAAAAACCTTTCTGCTGATGACATATCACATATAGAGGTCTATCACAACCATCAACCTATCAAAGTTCTAAGTGGAATCACGATGACTGATAGAAGCGCTATAAATATAAGATTAAAAGAAAGCGCTAAAAACTCTTGGATCTTAAATGGAGATTTAACTCTTGGTGGAGTTAAACGTCTTCTATTTGATTCGAGAACACTTCTAACACGGTTTTCTAAAAGAAGTCAAGATCTATATTTGCTCAAAGGATGTAATTCAGGTAAAGACATTTTTATTGAGATAAAAGAGCAGGAGTACTTTGGTAAAACTGGAGCATTTCTTATAACAGAAGGAAACATTGAATCTGATTTTCAAACAACGCTAAATCCGAGAAGAACATCTCTTGACTTGCCAAAGACATATTGGTACAACAATCTGTCTGGAGTTGGATCTTTTAATCATTTAAAAGCCCATGACAACGAATTGCAGTCTCGCATTTCCGTACAAATAGCAGCAGATAAGTATTTAGAATCATCCAACAACCTTGAGGTTATTAATATAGATGATATTGAGACAATATGCATAGACGAAAAGTCTTCTCAACGCGATAAAAGATATTACATAAATGCAACAACTTTATTAGAAAAAAATAGTATTAAAAAATTCTGGTCAGACGAATTAAAAATTTCTGCTCAACATAGAGAAAATACAGGAATTTCAACTGGTGGTACAGATAACTATACGCAAAACTATTTACTCCCATCAATTAAAATAGAAAACAAGTATAATTCAGTAATACGGAAAACAAAGAACAGTACTATAAACATTGAGAGTCTAACTACTTTAGTTCAAAACACACATTCAGCCAATTACTCAACTAATGGAGTTTATGCAAATCAAAGTCTAAACACATTTAGAATCAAGAACTCGAATAAAACTATATTTGGTTTTAATATCTGGCAAATAAACTTTCAAGCAACCGCATTACTTGATTTTCATCATATCTCACAATCATCTTTACTTGATTGTGATTTTAACACATTAACTCTTACTGAAAAATTTAATGCAACTGAAATTAGACCAGGAGTGGGCATATCTACCTCAATAGGAAAGAACGCAAGTCAATTAAGACTTACTGTGCCATCGTACATTCAAATTATCTTAGCTGAGAGCAATACGTTTTATCCAACTTTTGCTCCGAGACTAACATACAAACTAAAACTAACACAAGACTTATTATTAGATGCAAATCTCCTTTATCAAATGAGTTGCAGTTCAGTCGAAACATTAAGTAAAGCCGCAATAATGGGAGATCATAGGCGAATATATACACCTATGGGACAACAAAAGAGCAATAATGCAACAATATCGACATCTTTGAAATACATAAATAATCCCGCTATGCTATATGCATCCCTTACAGGAGACTACATACAAAGAAATTCGGACAAAACATCATCTAATACCTACAATGAAGAATATACATTAATTAATTATGTTTACTCACCAACAAAATACTCTCAATATGGTTTAAAAGGAAGAATTTCAAAACATTTGGGATATAAATCTTTTGTTATAGAAGTAGATGCTGCATGGCACCAATTCAGCACTAAGGAGTATCTACAAGGAAATCTTCTAGATTTTAAAGGGGGGCAGAAAGACTTCGACATTTCCATGAAAACATCAGCGCTCAAGTGGTTAAACGCTGATGTATCCTTGAGTTATACAATAAATAGTATGTATGGATTTACTCTATCCCATCTTCACAATATTACTTCAGAAGCTAGTCTTTCACTTAAGCCATGCAAATCTTTAATAATAAATGGAAACATATTCCATTTATGGTACTCTTCTCTCGAAAGTTTGAACATGCCATTAGTTACTATTAACTCATCATGGACTTTTAAACGTTTCAGTATATTTGCAGAATGTCGCAATATACTAAACGTCAGCGAATTGCGAAAAGAATACACACATCCGTATAGGACAATATTTACCACATCGATACTACGCGGTAGAGAATATCTAATTGGTATTAGAATGTCTATTTAATAAAAAAATTCCAGGATTTATTCAAAAGTCAATCTTACACTTAGAGGATAGTGGTCTGAAGGAAGCTTCTGGTCGTAGATACGGAAGTCTATTTCCTGAGGAGCGGCACCTGCCTTGAGAGCATCACCGATCTCCTGAGGTTGGATCCAGTATGAGTATGTAAGAATTCCATACTTATCCACATCAGCACCCTCTGTCACAAAGATATGATCGATACGGCTTTCTGTTCTGAAGGCCGGCTTGAAGCTGTTGAATGTACCATTGAAAGCAAGCTTATCCTCAGCAAGCTCATACGAATCAAAGAGAACTCCTGAATCCACAAATGTATCATATACATCTGAATTCTGGTCTACATTAAAGTCTCCTGTAAGGATTACAGGGTAACCTTTGCAGATCTCCTTGATCTTAGCAACCACAAGCTTCGCGCCCTCAACACGAGCCTTCATTCCTATATGGTCCATGTGAAGGTTGAAGAAATAGAACTTTCTTCCTGACTTAAGATCCTTGAACAGACCCCATGAGCAGACTCTTGGAAGAGCTGCATCCCAACCTACAGAACCAGCCTCTTCCGGAGTTTCAGAAATCCAGAAAGTGCTTGACTCAAGCAACTCAATTCTATTCTTCTTATAAAATACAGGAGAGAACTCACCCTTCTCCTTTCCATCTGTTCTTCCGACTCCGACATAAGCATAGTCATCAAGATTCTCCAGCATATAGTTAAGCTGAGGGAAGGTTACTTCCTGAGCCCCGAAGACATCAAAGTCCTCATAATCGATAACATCACAAAGGTAGTCCTTGCGTGCGTCCCAATGGTTGTTTGCTTTAGCATCGCTTGAGCTGATGCATCTGATGTTGTAACTGCCCACATGCAGCTCTAACTCCCTAGGGCTACATGAAATAAAAGCTTGTATTGCTAGGGCTAGCAATACAAGCGATGTAAATTTAATTCTCATATAATTAGTCTTCTTTCTCTGACTCAAGATATGCCTTAAGAAGCTTCTCCTGAACATCACCTGGAACTGGCTGGTAGTCAGCGAAGTCCATGGTAAATGTTGCGCTTCCTGAAGAAATAGAGCTTAGTGAAGTCGAGTATCTGTAAAGCTCAGCTAGAGGAACTCTTGCTTTAATTGTGCTGAAGCCCTTGTCCTCGCCCATTCCCTCGATAAGGGCACGACGGTTCTGAAGATCTGACATACAAGCACCCATGTACTCTGAAGGTGTAAGAACCTCAACGTTGTAGATAGGCTCCATGATCTTAGGACCTGCATTGCGGAATGCCTCCTTGAATGCGTTACGAGCTGCAAGCACGAATGAGATTTCATTTGAGTCTACCGGATGCATCTTACCATCGTATACATAAACTCTGATATCACGTGCAAGTGAACCTGTTAGAGGGCCCTCGCTCATCTTCTCATTGATACCCTTAAGGATAGCTGGCATGAAGCGTGCGTCGATAGCACCACCTACTACACAGTTGTAGTACTCAAGCTTACCACCCCAAGGAAGATCGTACTGCTCTTTACCCTTGATGTTAAGAACAAGCTCTTTTCCGTCTACCTTATATTTGTTACCTGGATCAACACCCTCCTGGTAAG
>JAEIGA010014924.1_pt1 | contig 11824 bp, 17 predicted proteins | sample 9270691 | NCBI WGS metagenome assembly JAEIGA01 (sample SAMN17057246, study PRJNA624740) | gut metagenome | biome: biome; isolation source: fecal sample | host: Bos grunniens | place: China: Xizang | collected 2019
GTAATCCCGAAGTGGTGGAAACCCGATTAGTTATGGCTCTACTTGAACACAAAGTGCAGATGAGCAGATTTGAGTCAAATTCGGCGGGAGGTCGAGTCGCCCAAAAGGTACAAGAGCAAGTCAAGGCAAAGGGTGGCATAACGAAGATTACCACGAAATACACTACATCAAACAAGGAAACGAAGATAATCGTTAATTCACCGTGGGTAAAAGAGCATTGTTTGTTCAAGGACGATTCCGTGATAAAGGGTGATAAGGAATACAAGCGAGCCATGAATTTCCTATGCTCTTATACGATGTCCGGTAAGAACAAAAACGATGACATTCCTGACGTTTTCGCGCAGCTATCGGAGTACGTTCAGTCACTTTTGGGGTCGAGAGTCGAGGTTTTCGCTCGTCCGTGGTAAAAATTATATAAAAAATACTATATTTTGTGTTAAAGGTATTGACAAAACACAATATGTAGTGTATAATGTATAGTGTAAAGATATAAGTGTTGATTTGAGAGCGCATATTTTGCGGTAGGTTTAGTCCTACGTGAAATGTGCGTTCTTTTATTTTGTGCAAAAGGAGGGATTTTTGATGGAGACACGGCATTTATTCGGTCGAGAGGTTATCACTCACGATGAAGTGGAGATTACCGATGAAAATATCCACGAGATATTGCAGAAAGCGATGAACACTCACACAAAGAACCGTGGTGAGATAGAATATCTGTGGAATTATTATAAAGGCAAGCAGCCGATATTAACCCGTGAGAAGAAAGTCCGTCCTGAAATTTGTAACAAAATCGTTGAGAACCGCGCCAATGAGATTGTATCCTTTAAGGTCGGCTATCTCTGTGGTGAGCCTATTCAGTATATAGGTAGAAACGGCTCTGAAGCGGTATCAAAAGCAATATCCAAGCTAAACGAGATGATGTTTAGTGAGAATAAGGCAACGCAGGACAAGCGAGTTGCGGAATGGCAAGCGATTTGTGGAACGGCTTATCGTTTGGTGCTTCCCGATACTCGTGGTGGAGAGGACGATGCTCCGTTTGAGATATACACTCTCGACCCCCGTGATACTCTCGTAGTGTATAGCAACGAGGTTGACGGTAAGCCACTCTTGGCGGTCAAGTATTGCGTTACGAATGAGAATGATTACATATATTCAATTTACTCGGTAAATCATTTTTGGAAAATCAAGAATGAGACGATAATCGAATCGAAGGAACACGCGCTCGGTATGATACCGATAATAGAGTACCCGGCGAACACCGCGAGACTCGGTGCGTTTGAGATTGTTCTCCCTCTGCTTGATGCAATCAATACCGTTGCTTCAAACAGGCTTGATGGAATAGAGCAGTTTATTCAGGCTTTCATTAAGTTTATTAACTGTGATATTTCGTCCGAAGATTTTAAGGAACTCAAAGACCTCGGAGCGATAAAGGTTAAGTCGAGTGACGGTCAGCAAGCGGACGTTGATATTGTTACCAACGAGCTTAATCAGATGCAGACACAGACACTTGTTGATTACCTCTATCAGACGGTGCTTACGATTTGCGGTATGCCGAACAGAAACGGTGGCTCGTCTACGAGTGATACGGGTTCTGTGGTAATAATGAGAGACGGTTGGACGTTAGCAGAGAGCAGAGCGAAGGATACAGAGCTTATGTTCAAGGAATCCGAGCAGAACGTACTTAAGCTCGTTCTCCGTATAATAAGAGATACACAAGGCTTGTCCGATGAGTTGTATGCAATCAGACTGAAGGATATTGCATTGCAGTTTACTCGTAGAAATTACGAAAACATACAGAGCAAAGCGCAAGTGCTTACACAGATGCTCGGTCAAGGAAAGATACATCCTCGCCTTGCTTTTGCACACTGCGGTCTCTTCACCGATCCCGAAGATGCGTACAGAATCAGTGAACAGTACTTAAAAGAAAACGTGACGGAGGTAGTAGCCGATGAGTCAGAAGATACAGATAGAGATACTGAATAAGGTTGCTACTCCGATATCAACAGTGCCGATAGTCTGCGGTAACGCGGATTACGAGGTTGAGTTTGTATTCGATGCCGAGTGGGAAGAACACGATATTAAGACCGCTACGTTTCTCGTAAACGGTAAGACACTTCTCGAAGTGTTTAGCGGTAATGTATGTCGAGTTCCCGTTATGCAGAACACGCTTATGGTAGAAGTAGGTGTGTTTGCGGGAACGATAGATGACGGTACGTTGTCTACGAGTACCCCCGCATTAGTCGAGTGCAGACGAAGTGTTACGGATTGGGTTGATTTGACTGTTCCGCCCGAAGACGAAGTATATACGCGGATAGTTGCATTATGTAACGAAGCGGTGAGTACGGCGAAAGGTGTAGAAGAACGCGCAGATAACGGAGATTTCAACGGTAAACCCGGTGATGATTACGTCCTCACGGAAGACGATAAATCGGAAATTGTAAGGGATGTTCTCGCAGAACTTCCTAACTTAGATGAGGTGAAATTCTGATGGCAATCGGAGTAACAGATGAGAAGCACTATAAAGCGATAGCCGATGTAATAAGGTCTTATACCGATTCGAGCGATACTTTCACACCGAGTGAGATGCCCGATGGGATTGTGAGGGCGGTAGATAAGGAAGCAAACGCGGCTCGACAAGAGGGGTATGACAGTGGTCACGAAGCCGGGCAGAAGTCGGGGTATGATGCGTTTTGGGATATGTTCCAAGATAATGGAAACCGAAACAACTATCAAGATGCTTTTAAACGATGGACGGCAACGGAGATAAAACCAAAGTACGTTATAAAAACGGATAGGTTATATGGTATGTTTTCCGATTGCTATAACTTGGAGCGCTTACCCCAGATAGAGCTATTACCTATAACTGGTGCGACTTATACGGCTTTTACTAATTGCCGAAAATTAAAAAGTGTTGATATTGATGTGTTAATGTATGCAAGTTGCGGCAATGTGTTTCTAAACTGTTATGAATTAGAAACCATTAAAAAAATAATAATTGATAAAACCGTAACGAGCCTGGCTGGAGCGTTTAACTTTCTTTACGCGCTTAAAAATATAACTTTCGAAGGTGAAATACCGTTATCAATGAATTTCCAATGGAGCACCAAACTTACTAAAGAAAGTATCATTAGTATTATAAATGCTTTATCTTCCTCTACTTCGGGATTGAGCATTACACTTTCACAAGTAGCGGTAGATAATGCTTTTACTGATGCAGAGTGGGAAGCACTTATCGCTACAAAAACAAATTGGACTATTTCGTTAGTGTGAGGTGATGGGATATGAGAGATTATATCGAAGCAACCGAGGGAATGATTTTGACAGACGGTTCTATCTACGGTAAGAAGATTTTTCTCGCCGAGGGCGTTGATAAAACCGCTTTTTATGAAATCACCGAGGAAGAATACAACGCTATCACCGACACAGATGATATGGCAACCGAGGAAGATTATCAAAACTCGCTTAAAGAATTGGGGGTTAGGTTATGACGAAGGAATACCTGAGAAAAGCAACAGAAACCGCCAAGACGGAAACAAAGAAAGCACTACAAACAGTGTATGACACCCTTAATCAAGGTCAACAGAAAAAGATACTCAAGGATGAGGAAGTCAAAGAGTTATTTGACCGATACGGTGTAAATTATTAAGTAATGATGGGCGCATATTTTGCGGTAGGTATAAAGTCCTACTCAAAATATGCGCTTATTTTATTTCAAGAGGGAAACGATGCACGAAGAATGGAAAGATATTAACGGTTACGAAGGGAAATATCAAATTAGTAATTTGGGTAATGTTCGTAGTCTTAATTGGCGAAATACAGGTAGTATTAAAAATCTGTATTTAAAGCCTCAAAACGAAGGTTATTTGAAAATCGAACTTGCCGACAACGGTGAGACTCGTACTTTTTTGGTTCATAGGCTCGTAGCGACCCATTTTGTGCCGGGATATAAAGAGGGGTTCGTTGTAAACCACTTGAACGAGATAAAAACTGACAACCGAGTTGAAAATTTAGAATGGTGTTCTTTGCGGGATAACGTTAGATATGGAACCGCCATAAAGAGGTCGAGTGAAAGGCATAAGAAACCCATTGAACAAATTGACAAGCACGGGAGAGTTGTTCGCGTTTGGGTAGGGGCGATAGACGCTGAAACTCAAGGCTTTAATCGAAAAACAATATCAGCGTGTTGTGTGGGGAAAGTGAAATTTCACAAAGGTTATATGTGGCGGTACGCCACTTGAATAACGGCAGTAGTGAAACTGCTTAATCAAAAACGCAGGGGGAGACAACCTCATCAAAAACAGAAAATAGTGCAGAGGGAACTGCCTTATTAAACGCAGGAGGTAACAGAATGAACATTAAGGATTTACTTAAAGATGCTTACAAAGAGGGGATGACCGTAGAGGAGATTGAAACGGCTCTCAAGGACATCGACCTGCCTAACGATAACTCAGCAGAGATTGATAGGCTCAAGACCGCTCTATCAAAGAGCAATGCCGAGGCGGCTGATTTTAAAAAGCAGTTGCGCGAGAAAATGACCGCAGAAGAACTCAAGGCTAAAGAGGATGCCGAGAAGATGGAAGATTTACAGTCTAAGTATGATGCCCTGCTTAGAGAGTCCGACATCTCGAAAAACAAGGCTCGTTTCTTGGCACTTGGTTACGATGATGCTCTTGCTACGGAAACAGCAGAAGCAATGGTGAATGGTGAGACCGACAAGGTATTTACTAATCACAAGAAGCATCTCGATTCTGTAGAAAAGAAAATCCGAGAGGATGTTCTGAAGGATACCCCGAAACCCACGGGTGGTAGTGGTAAAAGCAAGTCCGCAGAGGACATTTTGAAAATTAGCGATGTCTCAGAAAGACAGTCGGCTATTGCAGAAAATCTTGAATTATTTGAATAAGAGGAGTTGATTATTATGGCAAAGGAAAATATGACAAAAAGTGCTGACATTCAGGTAGCGGCAAGAGAGATTGATTTCGTTACTCGTTTCGGCAAGAATTGGGAACATCTCAGAGAGATACTCGGTATTATGCGACCTATTCGCAAGCAGCCGGGTGTGACACTTAAGTCGAAGAAGGCTACGCTCGTGCTTCAGAACGGAGCTGTTGCGGAAGGTGACGAGATTCCGTTCTCTAAGGCGGCTATCGAGGAAATTCCCTATGATGAGATGTCTATCGAAAAGTATGCTAAGTCTGTTTCGATAGAAGCAATCAAGGAACACGGTTATGATGTGGCAGTTGGTATGACCGATGAGCAGTTCCTGTTTGAACTTCAGGAAAATGTAACGGGTCGTTTCTACACGTACCTCAATACCGGTTCACTTAAGAGCAACGAAAGCACTTGGCAGAGAGCGTTGGCAATGGCTAAGGGTAATGTCATCAATAAGTTTAAGCAGATGCACCGCACCGCTACCAAGGTGGTAGGATTCGTGAATGTGCTTGACCTTTACGATTGGATCGGCGATAAGGATATCACTATTCAGTCTGCATTCGGTTTTCAGTACCTTAAGAATTTTATGGGTTACGAGACAGTATTTCTTCTTTCCGATGACGAAATCGCAAGAGGTCGTGTTATCGCAACCTGCGTAGAGAACATCGCTCTCTACTATGTAGACCCCTCCGATAGCGAATTCGCTCGTGCGGGTCTCTCTTACAGAACCGCGGGTGAAACTCGTCTCATCGGTTTCCACACTCAGGGTAATTATAGCACCGCATCTTCCGAGTGCTACGCTCTTATGGGTCTCACCCTTTTCGCGGAATATCTCGATGCTATCGCGGTTATTGATGTTACCGAGACTGTGTAAAGGAGAATGAGATATGTATAAAGTTGTAAGAGCGTTTTATGACAGCACCGACAAAAACAATCTCTACAAGGTCGGCGATATTTACCCCGCTGATGGTGTAAAAACCACTAAGAAGCGCATTGACGAACTCGCAAACGGCACTAACCGTAACGGCAATGTCTACATTGAGGAAGTTAACGCAGATGATACTGAGGTATCTCTACCTCAGAATGCGGACGTCAACGCTGATAATGACGCGGATGACAACGATGCATCGCAGGACTCGGAATAACGAGTAAAGGGGGGGTAAGCAAATGACTGATGTAGAAAAGTTGGCTCTTTGTAGGGTGATGGTAGAAAAACCGGCGGATGAGGAAGGTTGGTCGGATGAAATTCTTAAATCTTATCTAACAATAGCGGGACAGAAAATACTGAATCGTGCTTACCCTTACGATGACACCGTTACGGAAGTACCTCGTAGGTATGGATACTTGCAGTGCGAGATAGCCACGTATCTTCTCAACAAGAGAGGTGCGGAAGGTGAAGTCGGACACAGTGAGAACGGCATAAGTCGTTCCTACGAGAGCGCGGATGTTCCTGACTCGATGCTAAGAGATGTAATCCCCTATTGTAGAGTGGTCTGAGAGGTGGATATATGCGATGCTTATCGAGAAATAAACGAGCGTTTTTCTACGCTTTACACGAAGGGCAAACCGAGCTTGTAGACGAATACGGCAACGCAACGGGTCAATATGACATTACGTACTCAAATCCTAAAAAGGCTTACGGTAACATTTCGGCTGCACAAGGTGAAATGGAAACACGTCAGTTCGGTGAGAGCGAGAGTTACGACAAGGTAATCGTACTTGACGATGTGAATACTCCGATAGATGAGTATTCGGTATTATGGGTCGATACTCTCCCTCGCTTGAACGAGGATAAAACAACCGACACGCCTCACGATTATGTTGTAAAAGAGGTGGCGAGGTCACTTAATAATGTGGCAATCGCTATAAGCAAGGTGAACGTGGGATGAGGAAAACCACAATAAAATGCTCTTTGAACAAAGAGAGCATAGACGAAGCGATTAAAGAGTTAAATGCTTTCAAACGAGAGTTCTTGGAGAGAGAAAAGAAGTTGGTAGAGCGTTTGGCTATGATTGGTGTAAAAGAAGCATCCGTGAGATTTACAACGGCTATGTACGATGGTACGAATGACACGGAAGTCACGCTGACGGAAATCAAAAACGGATATTCGATTATCGCCAATGGTAAAGCAGTCGCTTTTATCGAGTTTGGTGCGGGCGTTTATCACAATACAAGTGAACCGTATCCTAATCCTCGCCCCGAAGGAATAGTCGGTATCGGTGAGTACGGTAAGGGTAAAGGAAAACAACAAGCGTGGGGTTATAAAGACGAAAATGATGAGTTGGTAATCACACGAGGTAATCCCGCCGCGATGCCCATGTGGTATGCGAGCGAGGAAATGAAAAACGCGATATTAACAGTAGTGAGAGAGGTATTCGGATGATAGACATTGAAAACTCAGTTTTTAACACCGTGGCAAAAGCGGTGAGAACCGCATACAAAGACATTCATATAGTCGGCGAATATGTTATGACACCTCCGAAGTTCCCCTCTGTCTCACTTGTTGAAATGGATAATCAAAGTTACCAAAATACAGAGGATAGCGGGAGTTCCGAAAACCACGCATCCCTTATGTATGAGGTAGACATCTATTCCAACAAAAAAGTGGGTAAAAAAGCGGAGTGTAAGGCTATCGCTAAAATAATTGACGAGCAGATGTTAGCACTTGGGTTTGCTCGGCGATTCTTACAACCTATCCCGAATTGGGATGATGCAACAATCTATCGAATTAAGGGTAGGTACAGTGCTATCGTTTCAAAAGATGAAGTTATTTATAGGAGGTAATTGCTATGGCAATTTCAACATACGGTGTATATCTTATGCACAAAGGAACGGGTAGTGAATACGAAAAGCTCATAGACATTAAGGATTTCCCCGATCTCGGTGGTGCGCCTGAAATGCTTGAGACAACTACTCTGTCTGACCCGATGCAGACATACATTCCCGGTATTCAGAGTCTTGATGCTCTCGAATTTACCGCTAACTATACCAAGGAAGATTTCGACAGAATTAAGGCGATGGAAATCGCGGGTAAGGAAAAGGAATTTGCGGTATGGTTTGGTGGAAGCACTCTTGGTGTACCTTCGGGTGAATACGGAAAGTTCGAGTTCAAGGGTAGAATCAGTGTGTTCCCCACGGGTGGTGGAGTAAACGAAGTAGTAGGCATGACTATTACTATCGCGCCTTCCACACCTATTGAAATCATTAATGGTGCTGAGTAATCAATAAAGGAGAATTTATATGTCAAAACAGTTGAAGTTTACTTATCAGGACAAGGAATATTGCCTTGAATACAATCGTAAGAGCATTGAAATTATGGAGAGTAAGGGGTTTGTGGTTTCCGATATCGAAACTAAACCGATGACAGTCCTTCCCGCACTTTTCGCGGGTGCGTTCCTCGCTAACCACCGATATGTGAAGCAGGAAATTATCGATGCAATCTACGCGAAAGCGGTTAATAAGGGTGAGTTGATAGGCAAACTCGTTGAAATGTATAGTGAACCTATCAAAGCTCTTGTTGAGGAGCCTGAAGAATCCGAGGGAAACTTGGATTGGACAGCAAGTTGGTAAGTGGCTCACTGTCCGATATAGAGGGGAGCGAGCGGAAGGGTTCGTTCCCCTATTTTACTTACACAGAAAAATTCTATGAGATGTTCCCTTATTATCTCTCAATAGGTATGACTTACGAGCAATATTGGGAGGGGGATTGCAATTTGGTTAAATATTATCGTCAAGCGGAAGAACTGCGAAACGAGAGACGTAACCAAGAGTTATGGTTACAAGGTATGTATTTTTACGAAGCAATTTGTGACGTATCGCCTATTCTCCACGCTTTCGCTAAGAAAGGTGCTAAACCTCATCCGTACCCGACAAAGCCTTATGCTATAAGCGAGAAGCAAGTACGTGAGGAACGCGAGGAAAAAGAACGAGCGATTGCTGAGAAGGGTAAGCGATATATGGAATCTCTTATGCTATCGAACAATAAGAAATTTGAGGGAAAATCTCAAAAATCTGAATAAAGGGAGGTGAGCGTAATGTCAACCGAAATAGAGTCTTTGGAGTTGCAGATAATATCTAACTCATCGGAAGCGGTGGGTGCGATAAATAAGTTATCGTCTACTCTCGGTAAGTTGAGGGGGGCAATATCACAAAGTACAAATGTTAATAACGCTCACGCAAAATCTTACGTAAACCTCTATGCTAAGTTCAAAGTATGGTCTACTGCGTTAAAAACGGGAATCGGATTATTCAACAAATTCACTCGCGAGAGTCTTAGTTATATAGAAACAATGAACCTCGTTAATGTCACTATGGGCGAATATGCGGACGAAGCAAAGAAATACGCGGAGGAAGTTGAAGCGGCATTGGGTATTGACCCTAAAGATTGGTTGACCGGACACAGTGCGCTTATGTCGCTCGTTAAAGGTTTCGGTGTAGCAAATGACCGAGCCTATCTTATGAGTAAGAACTTGAACCAAATAGCATATGATTTGTGGTCTCTCAAGGGTGAAGCAATGAACTTCACAGAAATAGAGAGTTTGCAGAAAGTACAGAGTGCTATTGCGGGTGAACTTGAGCCGCTCCGTAGAGTCGGTTTTGACCTTTCTAACGCGAGATTGGAACTCGAAGCATATAATCTTGGCATCGATAAAAAATTAGCCAATATGACTCAGGCTGAAAAGGCTGAACTGCGTTATATGGCGATAATTAGGCAGTCGAGCGAAGTAATGCAGGATATGTCGAGGACACTCAATTCTCCCGCCAACCAATTACGTATACTTAGAGCGCAAGTAAAGCAAGCCGCGAGAGCAATAGGTAATATTTTTATACCGGTACTAAATAAGGTTGTCCCCGTACTCACTGCGGTGACAAAAGTTCTCCGAGAATTAGTGAACACGATAGCCAAGTTGCTCAAGGTTGAACTGCCCGAGGTTGATTTTGATGAAGGCGGTGAAGGTGCGAATAATATCGCGCAGGGAATGGGGGAAGCCGCCGATAACGCGAAGAAACTCAAAAATTACACCGCGGGATTTGACGAACTGAACGTGTTGAGTGCTTCGGACAGTGGCGCATCGGATGAGTCGCTTCTCGGAGGAGGTTTCACTTTTGACTTACCTGAGTACGATTTTATAAACAATGCCACGCTCGGAAGGGTAAACGAAATCGTTGAGAAGATAAAAGAGTGGCTCGGTCTCACCAAGGAGATAACCTCGTGGTCTGACTTGATGCACACTAATTTCGGTAAAATTTTGAAAGTAGTGGAATGGATAGGCTTGGCTCTTGTTTCGTGGCAGATAGCAAACGGCATTACGTACTTTGTTAATAATTTTGGTGTGATAATGAGTTCGCTCGGTATGTTCCTTAAATTAGCGGGGGGTACTGCGGTGATAATTGCCGCCGTAGAAGGAGCAACATGGCTCATTAACAACACCGAGGATACTGTCACTAAGATAGGCGGTATTATCAGTGGCGCGGCATTAGCAGTGGGTGCAATACTCGCGTTCACGGGAGCAAATATACCATTAGGTATCGGCTTAATGGTAGCGGGAGCGGTGTCAATGGGTTCTGCGATCGCATTGAATACAAACGCTTTGAGCGATGATATTAAGAATACCATCGCAATCATCACGAGTACCGTTTCCGTTGGATTATTGGCGGTAGGTGCGATACTTGCTTTTTCGGGCGTGAATATGCCGTTAGGTATAGCTCTAATGGCGGGCGGAGCGATTACGTTGTGTACTTCTATTGCTCCGAATTGGGGTAAGTTGTCTAAAGAGGTACAAAACACTATCTTGAGCATAATGACTATATTAGGTAGTGCGTTGTTAGTAATAGGTGCAATACTCGCGTTCACCGGGGTTGGTACGGCGTTGGGTATGGGGCTTATGTTCGCGGGAGCGGCATCGTTGTGTACGGCGGCGAATTTGAACTGGGATTACATGAAGAATTTTCTAAAAGGTGCTCTCAGTGGCATACTTGCTGTTATAGGCGGCTCTCTTATGGTTATTGGTGTACTCCTCCTATTGTCAGGAGCGGGCATCGGATTAGGCTTGGCTTTAATCGCGGCGGGCATCGGTTCGTCTTTTGCGGCTTGGAAACTCGATGATAATCCGGTAACTCGTTTTGTAAAGAAAATGGCTAACGGTATCATAAACTTGGTGAACGTAGTGATCGAAGCGATTAACAAAATGTTCCACATCAAGTTCGATGGCTTGGTTATAGCGGGTATTGAGGTTATACCATCTTTCAATGTCAAGTTGTTAAATCTCCCCAAGATACCTACCTTCGCTGAAGGTGGTTTCCCCGAACAAGGACAGATGTTCATCGCAAGAGAAGCTGGAGCGGAAATGGTCGGCTCTATTGGTAGAAGAACTGCCGTAGCAAACAACGACCAAATCGTTGCGGGTATTGCGAGCGGTGTAGCGAGTGCTAATACCGAATCGAATACGTTGCTCCGTGAGCAGAACGAGCTACTCAGAGCGATGCTTGCGAAAGAGTCGGGAGTATATCTTGACGGTAAGAAAATCACTCAGAATGTGGAAAAACATCAGAGAGAACGCGGTAGAGTTCTTGTGACGGGAGGTGCGTACTAATGGCATTCAGAGCTTTGGTGACGGTGGGGGACTTCGAGTTCCCCGAACCGTCCACATATAGCGGAAATACCGCTACATTGGTTGACTCCGCGAGAAACGCGCAAGGTGTTACAATCGGAGCGGTAATCCGAGACGATGTAGGTAAGGTCGAGATGTCGTGGAAGTATCTCACCGTTGAGCAGTGGGCGAACATTCTTAAATGCTTTAGCACTGCGAGGGGCGGTAAGTTCTATAACAACGTCACGTTCTTCTGTCAGGACATCGGAGATTGGACTACCCGTCCTATGTACGTAAGCGAC
>JAEIGA010014925.1_pt1 | contig 11824 bp, 9 predicted proteins | sample 9270691 | NCBI WGS metagenome assembly JAEIGA01 (sample SAMN17057246, study PRJNA624740) | gut metagenome | biome: biome; isolation source: fecal sample | host: Bos grunniens | place: China: Xizang | collected 2019
ATCAAGGTTTATATAGTGGCTGTATTGAATACAGCAAAATTAAGAAAGAATTAGATTGGTTAAAACCAATTGACTAACACAGAAAGGTGGTAATAATATGGCAGTAGCTTTTAGCACAGACCTCTCTACATTCGTGCCTGAGAGAGCCATCTATGTAGTCGGGGAAAATAGTGACGGATCACTTGCTTTCATGACGAATCAGGTAGCCGATTTTCAGATTAATGTAGATGCAGAGGAAGATACTAAAACGGACGCTCAAGGCAATACAATATTCTCAATTTCGAGAGCTAAGTCTTGTGATGTTTCATTCTCAACTCCACTGTTGACATTAGAATTAGTGGCAGCCATGAACGGATCAGAGGTTGAAAGAGGAACAAATGATGACAAGATTGCTGTTCCAAAATTTGAGACAGTAAAACTTGTTGCAACCGCTGGCAAGGTTACAATTGATACAACTACTACAACTATTGCCCTTGCACAGGCTGTAAGAAATAGTGGTACTGCTGGAACTCCCGTATACAAGGTATCGGCTGCATTTCTGACAAAAGACGGTTCAACAAGAAAGAAGCTTGAAAAGGGTACAACCACACCTTCTTCTGGTGAATTTGTATTCACAAAGGGCAGCGGTTCGGCAGATACAATTACTGTTCTTAATGCAGATTATGATGAAGGTTCATCTATCCTCATTACTTATGAGTATGATACTGCTAATGCAATTCAGATTATTAACTCCGCAGAGGAGTTCCCTGTTGCTTCTGTAGTAAAAGTTCTCGTAAGAGGTTACGACGTGTGTGATAAGACATCTCCTATATACGCTTACTTTATATTCCCATCAGCAAAATTCCAGACAAATTATACTCTCGGTATGGCACTTGACCAGAATATTGATTGTAACTTAACTTGTTCTTATGATTGGCAATCCGCAGCTTAAAGCGGATTATAGTCGGCATATACAGAAATGTGTATGTCTAAGCATTATGCTTAAACTACTTGAATAGCTGGAAACTCCTAAAGACAATAAAACCACAACGCAAGAATGAAATATATCTAAACGTGATGGTTGCGAAAGCAGAAAAAATTTATTGTATGACATATGGTTAAAACCTAAGTGTTTGTTAATGGATAATCAGCAACTAAGCTCCGAATAGGAGAAAGCTCAACGACTATTCCTGAAATGGAAGTACACGCAAGTGCGTGGAAGTGGGTAGCCCCTAACGTAAAGTCGAGGGTGAAGATATAGTCTGTACTTGTATGAAAATACAAGAAGTTCATAGGAGAACTGCATAAGAGTAACGATCTTATGTGAACGATAACCTTTATGGTTTTAGTATTGCTCAGAGGATCGCGAACTTTATAGAATGGTTGTGGCTGGCGAATAAGGAGGCATATAATGGCTAATCTCACAAAATGCTTAATTTGCGGTGAGAAATATTCATATTGTCCTTCATGTGCTGGTACTCATGCGTGGAAGTTTTATACTGACACGCATGAACACTATCAAATTTATATGATAATTGAACAATATAACTCCAAGTTATATAGTAAGGATGATGCTCGTATTGCTTTTGAAAATCTTGGCATTACAGCCAATAGTGATTTAAGCAATTTAAAACCGAGTATTGCCGAGCAAATTAAGAATATTTTAACCGTTGAAGTTCCCGTAGAGGAAAAGACGGTACTTAAAAAGACAAAGAAATCAAAACTTTATAATGATTAATAGAAAGGGGTAAGTTTTTATTTTAACTTACCCCTAATTTTTATAAACCCCTTGACAAATCGTGAAATTAATGCTATAATATAATTAGAGAAGATTAGGGGGGATTTTTATACCCTCACAAGGTAAGAAATTAGAAAGGGGTATTTATGGAAGAAAGAAAGAATAATTATAGCGTTTATTATCACTATAATCCCAAGAATGGCAAATATTATATTGGTATCACTATGCAAGAACCACAGAAGCGTTGGGGTTATAATGGTAGTCATTACAAGCCTAATACACATTTTTGGAATGCCATACAGCGCGACGGTTGGGATAACTTTGAACACATTGTTGTTGAGACTGGACTTTCAAGAGAGATGGCTGTTGCTATGGAAAAGAGACTTATTAAAGAATGCGATAGTTTTAATAATGGTTATAATCATTCATATGGTGGAGAGTCTATGAATGGATATGAAATGGCGCAAAGCATCAAGGATAAAATTAGTGATTCTAATAGTGGAGAAAATGGATTTTGGTATGGTAAAAAGTTGCCAGAATATATGGTTAAGAAACTGTCTGATACACATATAAATCATCCAGACTTATCAAGACCTATCAACCAGTATGATGTTAATGGGAAATATTTAAAAACATATCCTTCTGTGGAAGAAGCACGCAGAACAGTTGGGCATGGTAACTTTCATAGGGCTGCACGAACACAAAATTCACTTTGTTTGGGTTATCAGTGGAGATATGATGATGGAAATAGATTGGATATTAAGCCATATAATTCATATCATGCCTGTCCTAAAAGGCGCAAGGCTGTATTGAAGTATGATTTACAAGGCAATTTCATAAGACGATATGATAGCATTTCTGTGGCTACTAACACAGAAAACATAAAGCACATAGGCTCTTGTTGTAGTGGCAAACGCAAAACAGCAGGAGGCTACATCTGGAAATACGCAGAATAATTTACAGCGCACCTTCGGGTGTGCTTTTTTATAGGAGGAAATATGAATAAATGTATCTCGATAGATCAGTCAACTTCCGCAACGGGGGTTGGCTTTTTTGTTAATGGCAAACTAAAAGATTATTGCCTAATAAAACCGAAAATGAGTAAACGAGCTGATGAGTTGCGAGTAGAAGAAGAACCACACCTTATCAGTATTATTATGCCCGAAGCGGATTACGGCACTACCCTACTCCGCATAACGGCGATAACAGACCAGCTCGAAAAGCTTATTGAGAAGTTCAAGCCTGACGAGATATGGTTTGAGGAAATATTTGAAAACGCAAATCCAAAAGGTTTTAGGTCGCTTGCGAGACTGCAAGGCTTCATAGCGCATATTGCTCACAAACACAATGTTAAGTATACCATTATAGAGGAATCAAAATGGATAACGGCGTGGGGCAAATATGGCAGAGGTGTAAAGCGACCAGAACGAAAAGAAGATATAAGACAGAAAGTAAACGATTATTATAATCTTAATATACAAGTGGACGACATATCTGACGCTATCGCTATCGGGCGATATGCAGTTGAGACTCGAATCTAACTTTTGTGCTTATTTCACTACGGATATAAGCGAGAAAGTAAACTAATTATAAAGGAGATTTTAACATGAGTAAACTTACAGAAGTTATTGGCAAGAACTTTGCCCTCAAGAACACAACCAAGCGCATTAACGGTGTTCCTGTTGAAATCAAGACATATCTTGACGTAGACACATTTGGCTCAATCGTGCAGACCGTAGCGCAGTCCTCATTCACAGACGGCGAATATCACGCAGAGAACCGCGAGATTGCTCGTCGCTACTGCATAATCAAGTACATGACTGACATTGAACTTGAAGATACCGATGTAGCGGAGATATTCAAGACGACGCAGGGTGGTAACTGGTATTCGCAGATTGAAGCCGACGTTGTGAAGCTGCCTGTTTGGGGCGAAGTGGAGACTGCTATCGACAAGCAGATTGATTATCTTATTGGAACAAGGCAGACCACATTTGATAAACTTTGTGCTGACTTATCGGCAATGTTGAGCGTAGATACTAAAGCAGACCTTGCCGATGTTAAGGAAGTTTTAAAGGATTTAACCAAAGTAGACAAAGATGAATTTGTCGATGCGGTTATAAAGAAGAATACCAAAAAGAAAAGTGCTCAGTAATTGAGCACTAAATCAATTTCTTTCTAATTGTAAATACGTCGCCAAACAGTAAGTCAATGCCTTGACGTTGCAATGACAATACCTTTTTAGCTTTGTGAATAATGCGTTTGCGTACCTTATCACAAAGCTGAACTGGTACATTGTGCGGATCAAGATATTCGTTTAATATATAATCTTTGGTTACAGGACACATATTTTGAATGAGAACAGCTTTCTTTCTACCGAGAACGTGGCAGAAATCAATGGTATCACATTTGCCATATCGTTTGACCTTATCGTTATAGATACGCTCAAACTTTTCGACCTTAGAGGAGATTGGTACGAGCCAAAAGATATCATTGCCATCTGTGAAAGCACAGAAGTATGGGCGGTGGATGTCGTCCATATTAGGGAATTTTTGTAAATAATCTTCTTTTAAAAAATAAAAATGTCCTGCAATCATAGTGTTCTCCTAAAGCAATGCCCCGCTATAAAGCAGGGCAATTTGAGTCCGACAACTTGGTGTCCGCATATCGGAAAGCGGTAAACATTAAAAGCCGACGTATTTTTCAATCGCTTGTCGGGAGCGACACGACACGGTGCGGATTGCTCCGCAACTATATTATAACATAAAACAAAATAAATGTCAAGGGGTGATTTAATGGCTTCTATTAAAGACCAAATAGAGAAAATTGTGGCAAAAAAGGCAAAACTTGCTAATGGCAGAACTATTGAGCAAACCTTAATGGAGGCTGTTGACTATCTCTATATGTGTATACAGCGAGAAATAGACAATATGTATGAGGAATACACGCCAAAGGTATATGAGCGCAGACCTTATCACGAGAGTTTGCGCTCTGCTTTATGTGCAGAAGATTTTTTAGACGCTCGTATCATGGGCAATTCTATTCAAATATCTCTTAAATTTAGTTCTAATGTATGGGCATGGAACTTCAATAAGACACATAAAAGTCCAGTCAACATTTTAATGCTAAACGGTTGGAAGTGGAAAGATTATAATGGCGAAGAAGATAGATTTAGGAGATTTGATGGTTATGATTACATAACCAAAGGAATCGACAATTTTAATAAGAATAATAAGTGGGGTTTGATAATTGATGCTCCGATTATAGATAATACAAATTGGTATTAAGAAAGTGTGGTGATAGAATGGACGATAATAGAATAGAAATAGTGGCGCGGTTAGACACGAGTAGGGCGGCTGTTGTAAAAATTGAAGCTGATTTGTCTAAAATCGCAGACCAAGCGAATAAAGATCAGGCTCTTAGAATCATTGCCAATTTAGATTTGGGCAAAACCACACAGCGTATAAATTCTCAACTTGCCACTATAAGTAAGAATATTAATTTAGATTTAGGCGGATTAAATATCAATGCATCCGCAGTAAATGCGCAGGTTAATAACGTAGTTAGTAGTATACAAAAGATGCTCGGTTCGGCTGCAAATATTGAGTTGCATATAGATAAAGCACCTATTAATAGATTCGTTGAACACTTAAAAGAAGTGGGTGTTGGAGGCAAGATTGTTGACCAATTAAAAGAAAAATTAGAATCTCTCAATGTTGTCATTACGAAGATTGTGCCTCAATTTACACAATTAAAAGGTGGAGAACAGCAGTTAACATCTTTTTCAGTTACGGGCTTAGATAAGGTCGGCAATACGGTTGAGTACATAGAGAAATTCAATGCGGAAACTGGCGATTTTGAGAAGTCATCGACTAAAATGGTTTCTAATTTGGTAAAAATTCAACAAGAAACCAAAAGAGTGGAAGATTCTGCAAAGGCAGCACAACTCGTATATAATGACTTCTTGAAGCTTAAAGGTCAAACAGATGTGTATTCAAAGCAATACGCAGGAGAAGATAGTCTTAAAACGCAACTTGCGGATATTCAGAACCTCATAAACGCCTTTGATAAAACACAACCTCTTGAAAAGCAGAGAGAGAGTATTATCTTAATTGATAATGAACTCAAAAAGCTCAAAGTCGATATTGATGCTATTAAAGGCTCGACCGATAAAAACACGGGCAGTATTGAAGATTGGCATAGAAAGCAAAATCTCTTATTGCAAGATTATGATATTTTAGCGGCAAAAATCAAAAAAGCAAACCTCGATATAAATCAAGTTGCTACAAGAGATGGCGTTAATTATAACGAAATATTTAATAATTTAATGGGCGGAGATATTACTAATAGCGGTGATCTTAGCAAGGCGAGAGATGCCGTAGCTGCTATTAGAAAAGAGTTTCAGCTTTTAAACGCCCAAATGGTTTCCGACCTTCCTCAAAATGTTATTGAAAATTTAATTCAGGGAATGAATAAAGCGGATTCTCAGATTAAAGTATTAACAGTTGATTACGAAAAATTAGAGAATCCGTCACAAGAGTTAATTCAGAGTTTTGAAAAGCTTAGAAGCCTTGCAGGAAATTTTGATTTCTCTACTGACTTTGAAGGAGAAACCAAAGAGAGCATTGAGAAAAAAATCAAAGATTATACTCAAATTAAGGTTGCTCTCAGTGACACACAATCCGCATTAAAAGCATTTCAGAAAGAGGAAAAGAAAGCTTTTCAAGAAGATAATCGACTTGCCAATCTGCAAAATCGCATAAGTCGTCTTACTGCTGAAGTTAATAGGTATGGGGCGGCTAACGAACGTGCTACTAAATCCATGAAGCAGATGTCAAATGGCAATACATTTGCAGTTGAATGGTCGCGCATTACATCTCAAATGGCAAAGGGCGCAGACCTTACAGACCGTGAATTAAAAGACTTGTCGGCTGACATGGCTGTGTTCCGCAAAGAAGCACAAGCCGCAGGATTAGCTGGTGAGAGTGCGTTTGGCAAATTTGCAAAGTCATTCAAGGTAATGTCGAGCTATATCACCGCAAATATGGTGTTCAACTTTGTAAAACGCCAGTTGCGTGACATGGTACAGGAAGTAACCGCTGTTGATACCGCAATGGTAGAACTGCGCAAAGTTACCGAAGCAACAGATGAGCAGTTTGAGGCTTTTGCAATATCGGCTGGCAAGACTGGTCGAGAACTTGGTGCGAGTGTAAGTGATGTAATTAATGCAACAGCTACATTTGCAAGACTTGGCGAAAGTCTACCTGATGCTGAAGAACTTGGTAAAGTTGCAACGCTTTACAAGAACGTAGGCGACGGTATAGATATTACAACAGCGTCAGAAGATATTGTGTCTACAATGAAAGCCTTTAAGATTGAAGCAAAAGACGCTATCACAATTGTAGACAAACTTAATGAGGTAGAAACCTGCCCCTTTTATATCCTTGTCGAGAGGAATAGAAGGCATATATTCCCAAATTGCTGGGAAATCCTAAAGTCGTTTAGCTTGCTATTCAGCAAGAGGCGAAAGCCAGAAACAAGTAAACGAATAGCATATGGTGAGAAAAAGCGTATACAATCCGCGAAAGTTGTATGCGTCCTAAGTGTGGTGTAATGGATTATCAGCAGCCAAGCCCGTAAGGGAAGGTTCACAGACTATAAGGGGATAGCGACTCGATAATTAAATCGCTGATAGATAGTCGAGCATACGTGGAAACATTATGTGATGTGCTCATAGGTAATCAGACCTATTTAGAAGTAGCACAAAAGGGGTTAGATATGAATTTATATGATTTATGTATAAATAAGGGATTTTTAGATGTTATAGAAGCATGGGACGATGATATACCTATGAATGAGGTGACTACTAAGTCTCATAAAAAATATAGGCTAAAATGTCCTAAATGCGGAACGATTAAAATGCAAAATTTAGCTCACGCAGTCAATTCACCTAATTTTAAATTTAGATGTGTTTACTGTAATTCTTTTGGCAAATGGTGTGAAAAGAATGACGCAAAGTGGTTGGAACAATGGGACTACGATAAAAATGATATTTCGCCTTATGAAATTAGTGTGCGTGATGGACACAAATATTATTTTAAATGCGACAGAGGATTGCATGAGAGTGAGCTAACAAGGATAGCTGATATTACGGAAAAAGGTTTTGAATTTAAGTATAAGTGCAGAAAATGTAATTCTTTTGCTCAATGGTGTATAGACAATAATGAAGTTGATTTATTGTTAAGATGGGATGAAGATCGTAATAAAGTGTCAGCTTGGGATGTTTCGTATTCAAGTGGTAAGAAATACTATTTTAAATGCCCAAAAGGAATACATGAGAGTGATGCTAAAATACTGAGTAATGTATTAAAGCAAGACGGTTCAAGGAAATGTTCTTATTGTAATTCATTTGGTCAAGCAATAATAGATTGTTTTGATGAAGAATATCTTGATGAATTATGGAGTAGTAAAAATAAAATGAGTCCATTTGATTATTCTCGAAGAACAGAAAAGAAAGTTTGGCTTAATTGCGTCGAGAATAAAGAGCACCTTGCTTTTATGATGAGTTGTGCCAACTATATGAAAGGTGAACGTTGTCCAGTATGTAGAGTAAAAAACAATACATCTCGCCTTCAAAACAAAGTAATGGACTATATTAATGGCAAAAATGAATATACGTTAGTACATGAGGAAAAATGCAGTTTAAATCCTAAAAATCCCACAACTAATATGCCATTAAGATACGATAACGAAATAGTTGAGCTAAAAATTATCATTGAAGTTATGGGCATACAACATTACAAGGTTTCAAACCTTTATAAGAAAAGTGCTGAAAAACAGGGAATGTCATTAGAAGAATATTTTAAATACCGCCAATGGTTAGACGAATACAAGAAGCAATTCGTTTTAGCCAATGGCTATTTTTATTTGGCAATTCCATATTGGACTGAAGAAACAGATGAGTACAAAGAGCTTATTGATAATGCTATCCAGACGCAAATAATGAAACTACAAACATCCCCTTGATTTGTAGTTTGAGGTAATAATTTCGCAATCTCGTCTGGAGGCATTGGTGAGGCTCTCAAACGTTCTGCTTCAGCGTTAGCGGCAGCTAACAATGATATTTCACAAAGTATAGCTCTTATAACTACAGCCAACACTATTGCTCAAGATCCCACCACAGTGGGTCAAGGCATCAAGACGGTTTCACTCCGATTGAGATCAACCAAATCTCAACTAATTGACTTAGGTGAAGATGCGGAAGGTGCGGCTGAAAACGTATCAAAACTGAGAGAGCAAATGCTTGCACTGACAGGTGTCGACATTCAACTTGACGATAATACATATAAGTCAACTTATCAAATCTTACTTGAAATCTCAAAGGTTTGGGGAAGGCTTGACGATTTGAGCCGTAGTTCGGTTTTAGAGCAACTTTTCGGCAAACGTCAAGCCAATATAGGTGCAGCTATTCTCGAAAACGGCAAACTCCTTGAACAAGTTTACAAGACATCTGAAGGTTCAATGGGTTCTGCTATGCGCGAGCAAGAAGAATATGCAAAGTCAATTCAGTATTCAATTGACACACTCAAAGCATCATATCAAGACTTTGCCGACTCAGTAATTGGTAGCGATTTTGTAAAGAACTTACTTGGTACAGCACAATCATTCTTAGAAGTTCTTACCAAAATCATAGACAAGTTTGGCACATTGCCAACAATACTTACAAGTATTGCCGCAATAGGTGGTTTCAAAGGTACAGGATTATTTGGAAACCTCAATAGTGGTTTATCAACGGCAGTAACCAATCTTGGAAATCTTAAACAAGTTCTAAATTACGATTTTGGCAAAACATTCAAGAGTTTCAATATCAATCTTAAAGGACTTGACGCAAAGGATATTGACTCTTTACAACGTTATGTTAACTTACTTGGCGACGCAAATGCTACAGACCAAGACTTTTTAAAGGCAATGAACGGCATGAGCGATGCCGCAAAAGCTCAAACAACAAGTTTTAACTCTCTTAATCTCGCATATAAGCAAGGCACGATATCTGAAACTCAATATAATCAAGCTACTCGAAACCTTGCATTAACTCAAAAGACTGCAACTGGAACAACAAAAGCACTTTCTGTTGCGTTAAATGTTCTTAGTAATGTTGCGATAATGGTGGCAATTAATCTTGCTATAAAGGGTATTAGTGCTCTCGTTGATAAATTTGTCATAACAAAAGAAGAACTTGTTGAAGTGAGAGATGCGGCTGTAGAGTCGTCTGAAAAGCTAAAGAATAGCGTGGATGAACTTATTGAAGAAACAAATGCCGTAGATGAACTTGTTGCAAAATATAATGAAATCAATTCAGCTATTGGAGGTACGGCTGATTCAAAAGAAGATTTGCTCCAAATACAAAATAGTCTGGTTGATACTTTTGGCGACGAGGCAAAAGGTATTGATTTAGTTAATGGTAAGTATGATGAGCAGATTGCTAAAATCAAAGAATTATCGGACGCTCAATACGATGAGTGGAAACGACAAAATGCGGCTGAAATATCTCAGGCTGAAAGAGTTTCGGGATATGATGTAAATTGGCTTGATATTAATGGCGACAAGGGTTTAAGAAAAGAAATATTATATTCAGACGGGCTTGCTGCCTCTTTGTATAAAATCAAAGGTGTTTCGGAAGATATTGAGGAAGTATGGCAAAAGATAAACGGTATTGATTTTATTGACAATTATTTTTCAAACGATATCTTGCTGAGTGGAACAATTGAAGAAGCGAGAGATCAACTTGGTCTATTAATTGATGAATATTCAAAGTTTGGTGGCAGAACGGATAAGACACTCAGTATTCTTGTAGACCACTACAATAAGCTTAACACAGAGATACAAAATACTCAGTATTATATGTCTGAGATGAATAAGCGCGAAGCTCCGACTTTAGCGGTTGTCGGAGAAATTGATACGAAAAATCTCGACAAACTCAAAATAGCCATAAAAGATACTCGCGAATCAATGCTCGAAACCTTTAAAGATGTGCAAAGTGGATTCAACAACACGGTTGATCCAATCATAAAAGCATATCAGTCATTGTTTAGTGGCGATGCTCTTTCAAGCTCGGATTTCTGGGGATTGATAGAACTCGATAAGAGCCATATTCTCACTGATATACAAATGGTTGGAGATAAATTCGTTGTTAATCAAGAACAACTTATCCAACTTAAAGACGAATATATTAATCAACAAATTGATTCTTTAAAAATTGAAAATGATAATCTCGCAACCAAGCAAAAAGACTTGCAAGCTACAATAGAACTTGGCAAGGCAGAGCTTTCGCTTCTTGGTGCGAGAGGTATGGCAAACGCCGAATATCGTGCGGAATATCAAGCCGCGCGTAACACATTACAGCAAGCGGAAAAGACTTTGAGTGATTATGGTGAGCGAATCAAATATAACAACATTCTTATTGATGAATGGCGCAACAAACTTGGTCGCGTTGCTGACGACCAAAAGCGTTTAACTGAAGAAATAAAGAAAGCACAAGACTATGCTGATAATCTCTTAAAGGCACAAGAATATCGCATTGACCAAATCATAGACAGCCATGAAGCAGAAAAGAAAGTTCTTGAAGATGAAAAACAAGCTTTGCAGGACGAGTTAGACGTTCTCAATGACCAAAAAGATGCTATTGAAGAAATTATTGAAAATTATGATACGGTCAATAATTATATTCAAAAGGTTGTCAAAGATGAAATTGACGCTGTAAAAGAACAACAGAAGGCAATTGAGGACTCCTACAACAAACGTATTGATGCATTAAAGGCTGAAAATGAAGAACGAGAGGACGCAATTGAATACGCAGAAAAACTTGCAAATCTTGAAAACGCAAAGAGAAACAAGCGTTATGTCTTAGATGAAACTCGTGGTTGGCGTTATGAGTCTGTAAAAGAAGATGTTGTTAAGGCACAAAACGATCTTGCAGATTTTGAGACATCTCGTGAAATCAAGGCTCTTGAAAAAGAGCGTGATAAAGAAGTTGCTGTCTACGACGATATTATTGACCGCAAGGAAAAATATCTTAAACAGTGGGAAGATATTCCTGATGTAATTAAGGAC
>JAEIGA010014926.1_pt1 | contig 11824 bp, 10 predicted proteins | sample 9270691 | NCBI WGS metagenome assembly JAEIGA01 (sample SAMN17057246, study PRJNA624740) | gut metagenome | biome: biome; isolation source: fecal sample | host: Bos grunniens | place: China: Xizang | collected 2019
GTACCCAGAGCCGGGATCGAACCGGCATGGAAGTGAATCCACTGGTGTTTGAGACCAGCGCGTCTACCAATTCCGCCATCTGGGCAATCATTAATTCATAATTCACAATTCATAATGCAAAATTAATATCGCTTTATGTTGTGTTCTGAATTCGGATGCAAAGGTAGTGTTTTTTTTTGAAATAGCAAAATATTTTGATGTATTTTTTTATTTTTTTTGTTGCTTTTTTTATTGTGTTGATTTATAAATATTTATTTCAAGGTAAAAGAGTGTAAATTTAATTATGAATTATGAATTATGCTTTGTGAATTGACCAAATGCCACATTTTATGACCGAGAAAAGTGCGTTGTCCGACGCGTTTAAAGCCAATTTGCGTGTAAAGTCGTTCGGCTATGGGATTGTCAAAATCTACTATAAGACCGAATTTTGTATGTCCTTCTGCGAAAATTTTGTCGCGCATAGCCTTAATCAATTTAGTTGCAATACCCATTTTTCTAAATTCAGGTAATACACCAATTGAATCAAGATAGTATTCTCCAGATTCGGTTTCGTCTTCTGCTATATTTATTTTATCTACATATTGTAGAATGATGTCAAATGTAGGTTGTCTCAGAGTATGTAATTGAGCTCCATCATAGCCAATAATTGCACCAGCTGGCGAGCCATCAATTTCGGCAACAAGTGCGTTACGATAGCTATATTGTGTGTTATCTTGACGTGCGATGTGCGTTATAACATCCATCCATGAATTGCCACAGTAGTAGGGCATCGACTCCTCACCAATTGCCATGCCTACTACTTTTGCTATTAGATAGGCATCCTCTTTGGTTGCTTTACGTATAATTATATTAGTGTTATTCATATCACTTGCAAATTTACAATTTTTTTCGTAATTTTGCAATTCATATAATTCACTATTCTAAATTTCTGATTCAAGTAATGAAACCAATATTTTTGATAGGATATATGGGTGCTGGTAAAACGTCTGTAGGGCGAGCTTTAGCGCATCGGTATGGGTTAGAACACATTGATTTGGATTGGCGTATAGAACAGAGATTTCATCAGAAAATATCGGATATGTTTACTGAGATAGGCGAAGAGGGTTTTAGACGCAGAGAGAGAAATATGTTGCATGAAGTGATGGAGATGGAGGATGTAGTTGTGTCAGTTGGAGGTGGTACGCCTTGCTTTTTTAACAATATGGAGCTGATGAATGCTGCGGGGCAAACTATTTATTTACAATGTAGTGTTAATGTGTTGATAGAACGAATTATGCACTCGCAAAACAAAAGACCTGTAGTCGCAAATAAAACAAAGGAGGAGTTGATGGATTTTGTGGCTAAGCACCTTGCTGAACGAGAAGCATTTTATATGCTAGCAAACGAGGTGTGGAATGGAGAAGAGTTGAGAGTTGAGAATTTGCATACCCCTCAGTCCTTCGGACAGCTCCCCTAATTTAGGGGAGCATTTGGTGAGAGTTGAAAGTTGAAAATTCCTCATTACTCCTTTCAGTCGTGATTTTTGCTTCGCTCAGCATAACTCAAGCAGAGCTTGCTTCTGCCCTCGCTTATCGCAAAAATTCCTCACTCCTAATTTTTAATTACTAACTACTAACTAAACATTAATCATTATACAAAAATGAATACTTACGAAAGTAAACAAAAACAGTTATTTAAACCACAGGCAGAGATTTATGCTATGTTGAGCGATTTAACTCAGTTAGAAAAATATGCAACAGCGGTGCCCGCCGAGCATAAAGATAAAATAAAAGATTTGAGTTTTACCCCTGATTCGGTATCGTTTACAATTGATCCAATAGGTCAGGTGGTGTTGCGTATTGTGGATTATGAAACTCCGAAGATGTTAAAATTTGGAGCTGATAATTTTCCTATTCAATTTAATTTCTGGATTCAGTTGGTAGGTGTATCGGATTATGATACTCGTATGAAATTGACATTGAAAGCTGATATTCCATTTATGCTTAAACCAATGATTGGTAATAAACTTGATGATGGTATTGAGCGTATGGCAGATATGATTGCTATGATCGTGAATAGGTAGTATTATACCATTTTTAGAAGATCTTGCTCTTAATTTGTAAAAAAATGATATAGTTATGAAAGCACAGATTATTGAATTGTTGAAATATACTGAACGAGAGAGAATTGATAAGGTAATTGATTATTTAGAAAATAGGTCTGATTATTTTATAGCTCCGGCTTCTACTGCGTTTCATGGAAATTATGTTGGTGGACTTGCAGAGCACTCGCTCAATGTTTATAATGTGGCAATGAGAGTGAAGGAGGTTATGGTGGATATGAAGCCTGAGTTGGCGGATAGGATCCCGGATGAGAGTATTACGATTGTAGCATTACTACATGATTTGTGTAAGACGAATGTATATAAGGTGGAGAAGAAGAATCGTAAGGTGAATGGCAGATGGGAAGAGTATGATAGTTATGGAGTGGATTATTCAAAGTTTCCGATTGGACATGGTGAGAAGTCGGTGATTATGTTGTTGTCGCTAGGTTTTGCGCTTACGAGGGATGAGATGTTGGCAATCAGATGGCACATGACGGCGTGGGAGTTGGCGTTTCAGAGCGCGGAGGCTAAGTCAAATTTGAATGCAGCTAAAGAGCAGTGTCCGTTATTGGCTGTGTTACAGGCTGCTGATGGATTGGCGTCGGCGTTGTTGGAAGTTACTAAGTGATTATTCTTATTTTAAAAAAAACATAAGTACAAAATTAATTTACTGGTTTACAAATCATAGCGTATATTTTGAAATTTTGTAAGGACTATTATTTTATTAAGTACAAGCCTTGTGTTTAATATATGATTTGTTAAGATAAAATTATAAAGTTATGAATGGTAGATATGAGTTAGATAAGGTGGTTGCAACGAGCGATTTAGGTCGCAAGGGTTGTTTGAAACTGCGTTCGCTGATTGATTATTTGCAAGATTGTAGTGTATTTCAGTTGGATACAGAGCCTGAGTTGGATGCTTATTTTAAGTCGGTGAATGGTGGTATGTTTCTGTCTCAAAGGGATATTCATATTGTGCGCATGCCAAAGTATGGTGAAAGAGTGAAGGTGAAAACTTGGGTGTATGAGGTGAATCCATCGTATGGTTATCGTAATAATAATGTTTATGATGAAGATGGTAGAGTGTGTGTTGAGTCGAGTGCGTTGGGTGTGTTTGTGAAGTATGATACAGGTCAGTTGTTACGTGTGCCTCAAGATATTATGAATTCGATGCCTCGATATGAGCGTCATGATATGGAGTATCGTCCGCGTAAGATACGTATTCCGAAGGATGTGAAACCTGATTTGGTGGATGAATATCGAGTAAGAGAGTATCATATTGATGGTAATAAACATATGAATAATGCGTGGTATGTGGCTATAGGTGAAGAGTATTTGCCGAGGGATTGGGAGTTTTCGAGGGTAAGAATTGAGTATTTGATTCCTGCTGTGTATGGCGATGTGATGAGAATTGAGCGTTACGCAATAGAAAATGGTTATATTATAGTGATGCGTAGTGAGGATGGAAAAATTTATTCAATTATAGAGTTTATTTAAGAATTTTATTGTATATTTGCAATTTGAAAAAGACAGAATAACATGATAACATAAATTTTTGTTATTCTGTTATTTTGTCTAAAAAAATAAGAAAAAAATAATGGCTAAGAAGAGACAAGAAAAAACAGATGTGCGCCAGATAGATTTTGGGCGTGTGCCACCTCAAGCGGTGGATATGGAGGCTAGTGTGTTGGGCGCATTGATGTTAGAGCGTGATGCATTTGCTATAGTTGCTGAGATATTGAAGCCTGAGTGTTTTTATAAAGAGACACATGAAAAGATATATCGTGCGATAGTGAATTTGGCTGCTAATGATGAGCCAGTAGATATGCTTACAGTAGTAGAACAAATGCGCAAGGAAGGTACGTTAGATGAGGTAGGAGGACCTGCGTTTATTGGTAGTTTGACTACAAACTTAGCATCGTCGGCTCACTTGGAGTATCATGCTAAGATTATAGCACAGAAATTTTTAGCGCGTGAGTTGATACGTGTGGCCACTGATATTCAGACTAAGGCATTCGATGACAAAGCCGATGTAGATGACTTGATGCAAGAAGCCGAAGGGTCGATATTTGAAGTGAGTCAAAATGGTATCAAGCGTGATGTAGTGGCTGTGGGTAATGTATTGCAAGAGGCATTAGAGCGTATGCAAAAGGCTGCAAAACAAGCAGGTGGTATGAGTGGTTTGCCTTCGGGATTTTATAAATTAGACAAAGTTACTTCGGGTTGGCAAAATAGTACGCTGGTAATTATTGCAGCGCGTCCTGCGATGGGTAAAACTGCGTTTGTGTTGTCGATGGCGAAGAATATTGCGGTTGATATGAATACGCCTTGTGCAGTGTTCTCGCTTGAGATGAGTAATGTAGAGTTAGTTAATCGTTTGATTTCGAATGTAGCGCAATTAGACTCGAAAAAAATAAAGAATGGTCAATTGGAGAAACATGAATGGGCTCAACTAGATGTGGCAATCAACAAATTGCAAAAAGCACCATTGTATGTGGATGATACGCCTTCATTGTCAATTTTGGAGTTGAGAACAAAAGCGCGTCGTTTGGTGCGTGACCATGGTGTGAGGTTGATAGTTATTGACTATTTGCAATTGATGAATGCTCAGGGTATGAATTTCTTTTCGCGTGAGCAAGAGGTGAGTTTGATATCGCGTTCTTTAAAAGGTTTGGCTAAAGAGTTGGATATACCAATCATTGCTTTGTCTCAGTTGAATCGTGGTGTGGAAAATCGTGGTGCAGCCAATGCCGTAGAGGGTAAGAAGCCGCAACTCAGTGATTTGCGTGAATCTGGTGCTATTGAGCAAGATGCCGATATGGTGTGCTTCATTCACCGTCCTGAATATTATAAAATATATCAAGACCCTGTGTCTGGTAAAGACCTTCGTGGTTTAGCACAAATTATTATTGCTAAACACCGTAGTGGTGCTACTGAGGATGTTGACCTTAAATTCCGTGGACAATATACTCAATTCTTAAATGAAGAGGATGATATGGATCCAATGGAAGTATATGGCTCACGTGCAAACACAGCACCTAAAATAAGTCAGCCGATTATAGCTACACCAATGCAACCTGCGATGCCAGATGATTTCGATCCATTTGCTGGTATGCAAGATTACAATTTGCCACCTATGTGTGGGGGAGATGTACCGTTTTGATTTTGGTTTAATAAAAGTACATACCTACAATATGATGATTTAAAGCTTGTACTTAAAAAACACTGTCAGCCAACAGAAACCAAACTAAACAACTAAACCATTTTGTCCAATAAATAAATTATGTACTTCTGTAAAAAAATAGCTACAAACTAATAATTAATTCATTAATAACTAACTAAACAACTATGAGTGAAGAAAAACAACAAATTGGTCTTCCTGAGAACGCGACTCGCGAATTGAAACCAGGAGAAAAGTATGTTCCGATTCTTCCAGCCAATAAAGTGGTACCAGAGGCTAATGCCTATTCGGTTACACTTGGTTTGGTGATGGCAGTGTTGTTCTCAGCAGCAGCTGCTTATCTTGGATTGAAAGTGGGACAAGTATTCGAAGCAGCAATTCCGATTGCGATTATTGCAGTGGGTCTTGCAAGTGCAACAGGACGTAAAAATGCACTTGGTGAGAACGTTATTATTCAATCTATCGGCTCAGCTTCTGGTGTAATTGTAGCAGGTGCAATCTTTACATTACCAGCTCTTTACATCCTTGAGGCTAAATACCCTGAATTGACTGTGTCGTTCATGCAAGTCTTCTTGAGCTCATTGCTCGGTGGTATTCTTGGTATTTTGTTCTTGATTCCTTTCCGTAAATATTTCGTAAGCGATATGCACGGTAAATATCCTTTCCCTGAAGCAACAGCTACAACACAAGTGTTGGTATCAGGCGAAAAGGGCGGTAGTCAAGCAAAACCATTACTCATCGCAGGTTTACTCGGTGGTCTTTATGACTTTGCTGTATCTACTTTCGGTGCTTGGAGCGACAAACTTTCTACTACAATGATGACATGGGGTGCTGAACTTTCACAAAAACTCAAAATGGAGTTGTCGATAAATACATCAGCTGCTGTGTTGGGTCTTGGTTATATTATCGGTTTGAAGTATAGCTTGATTATCTGTGCAGGTTCATTCTTCATTTGGTTCTTCGTAGTGCCATTGCTTGGACAATATGGTGCTCCTGAAGTGGCTCAACTCACAACTACAGAAATCTTCTTGAATTATGGTCGTTTCATTGGTGTAGGTGCTATAGCAATGGCTGGTATCATCGGTATCATCAAATCATGGGGCGTAATCAAAGGTGCTGCAGGATTGGCTGCTAAGGAACTTGGTGGCAAAGGTAAAGCAGTAGCAGAGGCATTGCCACGTACAGAGCGTGACCTTTCAATGAAACTTATCTTGATTTCTATTGTAGCATCATTGATTATTGTATTCGTATTCTTCTATTTCGGTGTTATTCACAACCTTATGCAAACCGTAGTAGCATTCTTGGTAGTATTAGTTATTGCATTCTTATTTACTACAGTTGCTGCTAATGCTATTGCTATCGTAGGTTCTAACCCTGTATCAGGTATGACATTGATGACTCTCATCGTGGCTTCTATGGTATTGGTTAGCGTAGGTCTCGAAGGTACATCAGGTATGGTTGCTTCTATGGTTATTGGTGGTGTTGTATGTACAGCATTATCGATGGCAGGTGGTTTCATTACCGACTTAAAAATTGGTTATTGGATTGGTGTAACACCAGCAAAACAAGAGACTTGGAAGTTCCTCGGCACACTAGTTTCTGCTGCTACAGTAGGTGGTGTTATGATTGTATTGAACGAAGTGTATGGTTTCACAGGCGATAACGCTCTTGCTGCGCCACAAGCTAATGCTATGGCAGCTGTGATTGAACCATTGATGATGGGACAAGGTGCTCCATGGATGCTTTATGGCACAGGTGCTATTTTGGCTCTTTTGCTCAATTTGCTTGGTGTACCTGTATTGCCATTCGCATTGGGTATGTTTATTCCTTTGTATTTGAATACTCCGCTCGTAGTGGGTGGTTTGATTAGCTGGTTTGTTTCTACACGCTCTAAAGATGCTGAACTCAACAACGCACGTATGGAACGTGGTACATTGCTCGCATCTGGTTTCATCGCAGGTGGTGCATTGATGGGTGTCGTTTCAGCTGCTATGAAATTTGCTGGTCTCGATTTCTTTATGTCAAACTGGTATAGTTCAAATCAAGCAGCTCTCGTTGGCCTCGTTATGTATATTGCAATTATTGCTTATCTCGTTGTAGCTACAATGAAAACTAAAAAAGCTTAATCATTTTATAAATAAAAAAATAAGGAGTAGGGAATACCTACTCCTTATTTTTTTATACTTTTAACTCTCAATTTTCAACTCTTCTATCAGCTGTTTTTTGCTCTTATCGAAATGCTCAGCGTAATATTTTACATTGCGAAAATCAATATTATCAAGGTCTATGTAACGGATAGTAGAGTTGTACATCGTGCGGAAATAAATTTTGCGGTGCTTCATGTCGGTAGCTGAGGTCCATTGAGTGGCTGAGAGCATATCATCAACAGGCACTTGGTCTAACTCAAACTCAACGCCAATCGGTATGTCGAACGCATTGAGAATCTGGAAACATTGGCACACTGTAGCTTCGGCTGTAGGTTGTTGTGGAGCTGTGCTTTGAAAAAATGCTGCCCGTACGAAACGTGATGGTGGAGTGAAATCACCAGGTAAACCTAATAATCCGCTACCATAGCTGAATGGTGAAAGTTGCATACCATGTAAATTTTGCGAAAGAGCAGAGCCTGGGTAAAGGTTTACATAGTTGTTCAAATTGGTTATCTGCCATTCAAAGCCTGGCGAATTAGTGAACACGCCAAGTTCGTTTTCGTAGAAATGAACTTGACGATTAACTATTTCCATCACCACTTGATATCCTGTAGCATCAATAAAACGCCAATGTACAGTGGATGAGCGAGGGTCGATATTAACAATATCAATATTTGCGACAGCCTCTTTTACCTCTTCGATAGTAGCACATTCACCTAAGATGTATGATACGAGTTGGAAATCGGAGATTGTATTCCGCTTATTGTCTGGATTATAGGGAACATATTCTCCAAAGTGAGGAAAATAGAATAGTCCAGCAGAAAGTCCACGTTCGTTGAGACCTTCGGTAATGAACTCTTGTTGCTCAACGGCAAAGCCAACATAACCATGTCGGGCGGTAAACATCATGCCATCGGTACCTGTAGGTGTGTAGGATTGCGAGGTGTGCCCGCGAGGTACGACCACATACATGCTGTTGAGATTAGTCCCTCCCCATTCAATGGTTCGGGCAACAATAGTAGTGCCATCGGCACTTGTAAGGGTGATGCCAGTACAGGCATTGACTGTAGGGCATAATACGCCCATTAGAGTTCCAATTAGGATTGGAACGATTGCTTTGGTTTTCATAGTAATAAATAAGATTTTTAGTTGCGAGTAGCTAGTAATAAAACTCTCTGTGTCGCTAATTAATAATAGATTTTGTGTGTGTTTCTTTTTTTTCTTTTAACAGAAGTACATATTAAATTTATTGATAAAATGGTTTAGTTGTTTTGTTAGGTTTTTAGTTGGTTTACTTTGTTTTTTAAGTACAGGTCTTAACAGATAACAGAGTACAAATAATTTAGAGCTTGTACTTAAAAAGTGATTATCCTAGTGTAATTTGAATCAAAGATTTAATTTTATAAACCTATAAATTAATTTTGTACCTATGTTAAGAACAAAAATAATATATCATTTGGTTTTGTAAGAGCAGCGCACTTTGCCTTTTTGTATGTTTTGGAGTTTACCACCAATCATCTGACGGCGCATAGGTGATACTCGGTCGGTGAATACATGACCTTCGAGGTGATCGTATTCGTGTTGTACGATACGAGCGAAGAAACCATCATAGGTGTCAGTGTGCTCAACAAAGTTTTCGTCGAAATAGTTGATAGTGATTGATGTAGGACGAGTCACCTTTTCGTGAATGCCAGGCACGCTAAGGCATCCCTCTTCGTAAACGATAGTTTCCTCACTAGTTTCTATAATCTCAGGATTGATGAATACGCGTTTGGTTGAGTCAATCTCTGGAAAATCCTCTTTCATCGGGCTAGCATCAATTACAAATAGGCGAATGTTGAGTCCTATTTGTGGAGCTGCAAGTCCAACACCATCCGAGTTGTACATAGTTTGGAACATATTGTCGAGAAGTTCGGCAAGGTTAGGGTAGTCGGATGTAATTTCTTCAGTCTCTTTGCGGAGTACAGGTTGTCCTAATAGGTAAATTGGAAGTATCATAATTTCTATTATAGTCAAAGGTCTACAGTCTACAGTCTACAGTTTGGTTACGGTCTGTCTCGACCGTTGTCTGTTGACTGTTGTCTGTTGACAATTTATAAAACGTTGAGCACTTGTTCTTTAATTTGTTCGAGTTCGTCTTTCATTTTTACGACGATGATTTGCATTTCGCTGTGATTCGATTTCGAGCCGAGGGTGTTGATTTCGCGACCCATCTCTTGAGCTATGAAACCGAGCTTCTTGCCAGGAGCTTGTTCGTTATCCATAGTCTCAATGAAATACTTAAGATGATTGCGAAGGCGCACCTTCTCTTCGTTTATATCTAACTTCTCAATATAGAATATCATCTCTTGTTCAAGGCGGTTGCGGTCAACCGAGATTTTATCTTCTAATATTTTAAGTCCATCTTCAATGCGCGATTTGATTTTAGTTAAGCGTTCGCCCTCGTATGGTTCTACTTCTGCAAGTAGTGTGCCAATGGCATTGATTTTATCCACAAACATGTTATATAACGATTGACCTTCTTGTATACGGAAAGCTTCGATTTGAGCAAAAGCCTCATCAAGCAGACCGAGAATCACATTCCATTCGTTTTCGTCAAGTACAGCCGATTCGGTTTTTAACACTTCAGGCATGCGTAGGATTATTTCCATCATATTATCAGGCACAGGCATTCTGAGGGCTTTGCAAGTGTCAACAACTTGTTGTTTGTAGTTCTCTACCACCGCCTGATTAATTCTAGTAGCCGCAGTTGCGCCAGCATCTTCGATATAGAGCGAAAGATCTATTTTACCACGTTCGAGGCGCGAAGCAATAGAATTTCGTAGTTCTATATCCTTTTCGCGATATAGAGCAGCGATGCGAGTTTGTACGTCTAATTGTTTTGAGTTGAGTGATTTGATTTCGATGACAATTTTCTTGTTGTTATATTCACAAGAGGCCTTGCCATAGCCTGTCATAGAATGAAGCATATTGTTTAGTTAGTTGTTACTAATTATTAGTTATTTATTGAATAATTTTGCAAAGTTACAATTTTTTTGTGAATTATTCAATAGGTAATTCAATAAAAGTATTTGTTCATACATCTGATGAATAAAGAATAGATATATAATACTTACATTATGACACATGAAATGGAATACTCCTACAAAAGCATATAAAATATGCACAAAAAAAACATAGCAAATAAATTTGTAAACTCCGAAAATATTGACTACCTTTGTGGTGTATAAAAAAAGCGAGACCCGAAAGCCCCGCTTTAAATGTTTTCACAACGGAATAATCCTTATTGTGAGTTCCATCAAATTTTATGGTGCAAAGATAGATACTTTTTCCGAAATCACCAAACAAAATTTGATAAAATTTCCAATAAAAGCAATAACTCTCTGAAAATAAATAAAATAATATAATACTATGAAAAAAAATCTCGGACTCGACCTTGGTGTTGGTAGTATAGGCTGGGCTTTGGTAAACGAAGCTGAACAAGCAGATGAAAAATCATCTATCATCAAATTGGGTGTTCGTGTTAATCCGTTAACAGTGGATGAGCAAACTAATTTCGAAAAAGGGAAACCAATTACAACTACTGCAGATCGTACACTTAAACGCTCGATGCGTCGCAATTTGCAACGATTCAAACTTCGTCGCGATAATTTGATAGAGATACTCAAAGAAAATAATTTTATTACTGACAACGAAATTCTGTCAGAAAATGGCAATCGCACAACTTTTGAAACTTGGCGTTTGCGTGCCAAGTCGGCTGTTGAGCGCATTGAATTGAACGAATTGGCTCGTGTGCTTCTTGCTATAAACAAAAAGCGTGGCTATAAGAGTTCGCGCAAAGCAAAATCGGCTGACGAGGGCGAACTTATTGATGGTATGGCTATTGCTCGTCGCCTCTATGATGAGAGGCTTACACCAGGACAATTGTTGTTGCAATTATACAAAGAGGGCAAAAAATCGGCTCCTGCCTTTTATCGTTCAGATTTGCGTGCTGAGTTTGATGCTGTGTGGAAATTCCAAAAACAATTCTATCCAGAGGTGTTGACCGATGAATTCTATAAACTCCTTGATGGTAAAGTAAAATTAGTTACATCAAAATTATTTTTGAGTCAGCATCAAATCTATTTAGCCGAAAACAAAGATAAGGACAAAAAACTTCAAGCCCTTACATGGCGTGCACGAGCTTTGTCGGAGCAGTTAGAGATTGGAGAAGTGGCATTTGTGCTTACCGAAATCAATGGTGCTATATCGGGCTCGAGTGGTTATCTTGGGGCTATTGGCGACCGTAGTAAAGAGTTGTTCTTCAATCGTCAAACAGTGGGGCAGTACCTTATGGCTCGTCTTGATGCCGACCCTAATTATAGCCTTAAAAATCAAGTCTTTTATCGTCAAGATTATCTCGATGAATTTGAAC
>JAEIGA010014927.1_pt1 | contig 11824 bp, 6 predicted proteins | sample 9270691 | NCBI WGS metagenome assembly JAEIGA01 (sample SAMN17057246, study PRJNA624740) | gut metagenome | biome: biome; isolation source: fecal sample | host: Bos grunniens | place: China: Xizang | collected 2019
AAGTATTATGACCCTCATCTATTTTCAAATCAAGTGTTCCGCGATATACCCACGAGCGTCCGTTGTCGTCGCTCGAAGCGATGCCGATGCCGTTGCCGTAGCAGTATGCTACGCTTGCAGTCTCGGCGTTGGCGCGACGCTGTGTGTAGAGCATCCACCAACTCTTCTCCTGGCGGTTCCAGATAAGCACTGGGTCGGCTGCTCCGTCGGTGATAGGGTCGCGGAATAGCGGAGCTGGAGCATTTTGAGCTATAAGCTCAAACGCACAGCAGAAAATAAGAGTCAGTGTGGCTAAAAAATTCTTCATTTTTGTTTGTTTTTGTAGTTAAAAGTTCGTACCTTTATGTTGTGGCTCTCAAAGGTAGGTATTTTTTTGAAAAATACGCGCGAAGAGCTCCAAAAAAACACATTTTTATGAAATATTCAATAAAAAATTGTGTGGTTAAAAAAAAAATACTACATTTGTGTTGCGAATTACCCGAATTGTGGGTTTTTGCGAACAAAAACGAACCAGACTAAACCGAAAAAAGCTAATAAACACAAAGAAAATTTGAAAATTAACGGAGTTTTTAACTTAAACCTAATTTATGCAGTAAAATTTACGAGAACCTTTTAACTAACCAGAAAATCGAAAAAAAAGTTTTAACAAAACAAATTAAATTCTTTTTTAACTAACTAAATCATTAATCATTATGCTTATGAACAAAATCAAAACTCGATTCGGCATTCGAACAATGCTGTGCGGTTTGTTGGCATGTTCAATGATGAGTTGCTCTAATGACCTCGAGATTGAAATCGTGGGTAAGAAGGGTCAACCTTATGATGCTAGCAAACCAGTCGAAATGACTGACTACTCACCAAAGGCTGGTGGTTCAGGTCAGCAGATGGTGATTTATGGACAGAACTTCGGTAATGACCCATCAATCATCAAGGTGGCTGTTGGTGGCGCAGAGGCTGTTGTTATTTCAGCTGTGGGTGATGCAGTTTATTGCACTATTCCTTCGAAGCCAACAGAGAACTTCGTCCCTGATTACAATGCTACAGAGGATGACATTATGCCAGCTCAGGCAGAGCTTCCTGAGTCAGCAGGTTTCTATGTAACAATTGCTGTTGGTCCTCAGGGCAACATGAAGCACGACACTTTCAGCGAGGTTTACAAGGAGAAGTCTTTGGCTGATTTTGATGGTAGCCAGGAGAAGCTCGATGAGTACAATGCTACTAAGCTCGGTAAGGTTATCGGCTTTGAGTATGAGAAGGTGCTTCGCGTCGGTACTTTGCTTGGTAAGGTAAACGACAAGAACGAGTTGGAGGTTAAGGACGGTCCATTTGAGGATTGCGGTAACTTCGACCATATGCACATGTTTGCAACTGATCCATTGAACCCTAACCACTTCTACATGTCTCGTGACGGTGGTGACGTTCGTTTGATCGACTTGGAGAATGAGACAGTTACTACTATTATTAAGGGTAACACAACTCCTGGTAACCGTATCCGTTCTTGCTCATTCGTTCCAACAAACATTTTGAAGCGTCGTCAGGATGGTACAATCACTGAGCTTTATCCAGATTTCGCATTGGCTCCATATCCACAGGATCAGGAGGTTGGTTCTTATGACTTGCTTCTTGCTCACGATACTTGGACAGAGTCTAACCCAACTGTAACACTTTATCGTCGTAACCCAGGTGGTTCTTATACTGCTACTGACGAGTTCGGTGATACTTATACAGTAGGTAAGGATGCGTTTATGAACGCTGAGCACTTCACAGTTGCTACAGGTATCACTTGTAACGGTTGTTACGTTCACCCATACTCTGGTTCATTGTTCTACAATGCTTATAACACTGCCGAGATGTTTAAGATGGACGCTTTGCGTATCTTCGACGGTAAGGAGGATCGTAAGGGTGAGTCACAGTTTAAGTTCGGTGAGACTGGTTGGGAGTTCAACAACGTTTGTCACCCAGACGGTCTTTACATGTTGATGTGTATGATCAACCGTGGTTGGATTGGTAAGTCAGTTTACAACCGTTCTACTGATACTTTCTCAGCAGGTACAGGTTACGTAGGTTCTGACTCAGTGATGGGTCTCGGTGGTGGCGCAGGTTACCTCGATGACATCGGCTTGTCAGCTAAGTGTAATCGTCCATATCAGGCTATCTTCGTATTCAACCAGGAGTATGCTGACAAGGGTATGGAGGATAAGTATGATGTATACTTCTCAGATGCTAACAACCACTGTATCCGTAAGGTAACTCCACAGGGTATCGTATCTACTTTCGCTGGTCGTGGTAACAACGGTACTTCAGGTTACGCTGATGGTTTGGCACGTGCAGAGGCTCAGTTCAACTCTCCGAATGCTCTTGCTTACAACCCAGCTCGTAACGAGTTCTACGTTGGTGACAATAATAACAGACGTATCCGAGTTATTTACTGGGAGTAATTATTATACCTTTTATTTATTATAAAAGATAAGTTATGAAAAAAATATTATCAGTATTAATATTGATGCTTGCCATCTGTACTTCAGCCTTTGCTCAGAAGACTATAAAGGTTAGCGGTACAGTTACTGACGAGCAGAACCAGCCTCTGATTGGTGTAAACGTTACTATTCAGGGTGTAACTGGTTTCGGTACTACCACCGACGTGGATGGTAAGTATACCATCGAGATGGAGCCATATAACCGATTGGTTTTCTCTTATATCGGTTTCATCGAGCAGGAGGTCCTCATTAAGGAGCAGACCAAGCAGAACGTAGTTTTGAAGGAGGATGACGCTACATCATTGGATGAGGTCGTGATCACTGGTACAGGTGTTCAGAAGAAGCTTACCGTAACTGGTGCCGTTACTCAGATCAAGATGGATGACATCGCTACAACTTCTACAAGCAACTTGACTAACATGCTCGCAGGTAACGTTCCTGGTGTGATGGCAATGCAGTCAAGCGGTCAGCCTGGTAAGAATACTTCTGAGTTCTGGGTACGTGGTATCTCTACTTTCGGTGCTGGTGCTTCAGCTCTCGTATTGGTGGATGGTTTCCCACGTGATTTGAACGAGATCTCAATCGAGGATATTGAGTCTTTCACCGTATTGAAGGATGCATCTACAACCGCTATCTACGGTTCAAAGGGTGCGAACGGTGTAGTTTTGATCACAACTAAGAAGGGTAAGGCTGGTAAGGTTAACGTAGACGCTAAGTTCGAGGCAGCTTACAACACTCGTACAATGACTCCAGAGTTCGCTGATGGTTACACATACGCTTCAATGATGAACGAGGCGTTGATCACTCGCAACCAGGAGCCTGAGTACTCTGCTGAGGAGTTGGAGATCTTGCGACTCGGCTTGGATCCAGACCTCTATCCTAACGTAGATTGGCAGAAGCTTTTGCTTCGTGACGGTGCGATGACTTATCGTGGTCAGTTGAGCCTCTCTGGTGGTGGTAACACAGCACGTTACTTCATCTCAGGTTCTTACCTTAACGAGCAGGGTATGTACAAGGTTGATGAGAACATCAAGAAGGATTACGATACTAACGCTAACTCTCAGCTCTATACTTACCGTATGAACGTTGACGTTGATATCACAAAGACAACTTTGGTGAAGGTCGGTGTTTCTGGTTCTTTGCGTAAGATGAACGAGCCTGGTCAGTCAGTTAACGTATGGGAGGCTTTGATGCGTCAGAATCCTATCGAGATCCCAGCAATGTACTCTGATGGTCGTTTCCCAACACGTGGTACTGGTGCAGATACTAACCCATGGGTTTTGACTACACAGACTGGTTACAACGAGACTTGGGAGAACAAGATCCAGACTAACATCACTTTGGAGCAGAAGCTTGACTTCATCACTAAGGGCTTGAGCTTCGTAGGTCGTTTCGGTTACGATACTAACAACGGTTCTAACATCCGTCGTAAGAAGATGCCTGAGTTGTACAAGGCTAACAAGCAGCGTAACGAGGCTGGTGAGTTGGTATTCAACCGTATCGCAGCTGAGGAGAAGATGTCACAGGAGTCTGGTTCATCAGGTTCACGCTATGAGTACTTGGAGGCTGAGTTGCACTACAACCGTGGTATCAAGGATCACAACATTGGTGCTACTTTGAAGTACACTCAGAACTCTTCAATCTCTACAGTAGGTATCGGTGGTGATATCATCAATGGTATCGCACAGCGTAACCAGGGTATTGCAGGTCGCGTATCTTACAACTGGAAGAACCGCTACTTCGCTGACTTCAACTTCGGTTACAACGGTTCTGAGAACTTTGCTAAGGGTCACCAGTTCGGTTTCTTCCCTGCATTCTCTGCTGCTTGGAACGTTGCTGAGGAGGGTTTCATCCGCAACAACGCTAAGTGGATGAACATGTTCAAGATCCGCTACTCTTATGGTAAGGTAGGTAACGATAACCTTGGTACTCGTTTCCCATACCTCTACACTATCGCAGGTGTTGATCGTTCTTACCAGTGGGCTGATGTTGGTTACAACAAGTCTTACAATGGTATGGCTTACACAGCTTTGGCTAACAACCTCGTAACATGGGAGGTCGCTACAAAGCATGACGTTGGTATCGATTTGGCTCTCTTCAACGATAAGTTCTCATTGACAGTTGACTACTTTAACGAGTTCCGTGAGGGTATCTTCATGACACGTAACTATGTATCTTACATGGTTGGTTTGAACGGTTTGGCTCCACGTGCTAACGTAGGTAAGGTATCTTCTGAGGGTTTTGATGGTAACTTCGCAGTTAAGCAGAAGTTCGGTGAGTGGGATTTGACTCTCCGTGGTAACATCACTTACTCAAAGAATACTATCGAGGATCGCGATGAGGAGAATGCTTACTACAAGTATCAGCTCCAGAAGGGTTACCGTGTAAACCAGGCTCGTGGTTTGATCGCTACAGGTATGTTTGCTGACTACGACGAGATCCGTAACTCTCCAACTCAGAACTTCGGTGAGGTAATGCCAGGTGACTTGAAGTATAAGGATGTAAACGGAGATGGTGTTGTTGACGGTGGTGACTCTGTTGCTATCGGTGCTACTGAGAAGCCTAACCTTATCTATGGTGTTGGTTTGTCAGCACGTTGGAAGCAGTTCGACTTCAACCTCCACTTCCAGGGCGCAGGTAAGTCTTCTTACTGTATCCAGGGTCCTTCAGTTTACGCATTTAGCGAGAAGGAGATTGGTAACGTACTTCCTGACCTCGTAGAGGGTCGTTGGATCGACAGCACAATCTCTGGTACTGAGGCTACAATGAATACTAACGCAGCTTACCCACGTCTTTCTTATGGTGGTAACTCAAACAACTACCGCGCATCTACATTCTGGTTGCGTAACGGTTCTTACCTCCGTTTGAAGACTTTGGAGATTGGTTACAACTTGCCACAGAAGTGGGTTAACAAGATCTACTCTAAGAATATTCGCGTATTCTTCATCGGTTCTAACCTTTTGACATTCTCTGATTTCAAGTTGTGGGATCCAGAGATGGGTTCAACAACAGGTACACACTATCCGTTGGCTAAGACATTCTCATTCGGTTTCAACATTAGTATGTAATCTTTATACATTACAGATATGAAAAAATTAATAAAGTATTTATCAATATTGGCAATTTCGGCTGTTGCTGCGACCTCATGCTCTGAGTATTTGGAGGTTGACAAGTACTTCAATGACCGAATGACGCTTGAAAATGTGTTCACCAATCAGGATTATGCAGAGCAGTGGTTGGCTGATACATATTCTCACCTGAAGGGTAACAACACAGAGGTTTGTGGTAAGTACTCTTCACCACACAACTTCGCTGATGACCAGACTTTTGGTGATGGTCACCGTACAGACCACTATGGTTATGTAACAAGTGGTCAGTGGGAGATGGTAGACTACGCTTCTAACGTATGGCAGGAGTGCTACAACGGTATCCGTAAGGCTACTATCTTTATGCAGAATGTTCATATGTTGATCGCTGACTCTCGTTATGTAACAGAGGAGGACGTTAAGGACTACCACGCACAGGCTCGTTTCGTACGTGCTTACTACTACTGGTTGCTTCTTAAGAAGTATGGTCCAGTTCCAGTACTCGGCGACGATATTTTGGATTACAATGACTCTTACGATGATTTGGCTCGCGCTCGTAACACTTTCGACGAGGTTGTTGATTTCATCGCATCTGAGATGGTTATCGCAGCTCAGGATCTTCCATTGACTCGTAGCATTTTGGAGGCTCAGCGTCCAACTCGCGGTGCTGCTTTGGCAACACGTGCAAAGGCGTTGATCTACGCTGCTTCACCTTGGAACAACCCTCTTAATGGTCATTCTGACTCTTACTTCGCATCAGAGCTTGCTAACTTCGATGGCACACCATTGATGGCTCAGGAGTATGATGAGGAGAAGTGGGCTCGCGCTGCTGCTGCTTGTAAGGACGTTATCGACCTTGGCGTTTACCAGCTTCACGTAGTATCACGTCGTGCTGTAGCAACTGAGGGTTACCCTGTAACAGTTGCGCCATATGACGATGGTGACTTCTCTACAAAGAACTGGCCTGCAGGTTACGCTGATATCGACCCATATGAGTCTTATCGTTCACTCTTCAACGGTGCAGTAACTTATGATGGTAACACTGAGATCATCTTTGGTCGTGGTCCTGCTGCGAACCAGGGTGAGAACATCAAGAACCAGATGGTACAGCACCAGATGCCACAGTCAATCGGTGGTTGGAACGTACACGGTATGACATTGAAGCAGATGGATGCTTACTATATGTCTGATGGTACAGATGCTCCTGGTAAGGATACATTCGATGAGGAGGCTGCTCAGAAGCGTGTTAAGGGTTATACAACTGCTGGTGATGAGTACCCACACTTGGAGGCTGCTGGTATCTCATTGCAGTTCGCTGATCGTGAGCCACGTTTCTACGCTTCAGTAGGTTTCTCTGGTCAGAAGTGGCCTGCGTTGTCTTACTCAGGTAACCACACTCACCTCCGTAACCAGATCGTTCACTACTACCGTGGTACTTATGATGGTTACCTCAATGGTAAGCTTTGGTTGCGTACTGGTATTGGTAACATTAAGTTCTACCACCCAGAGGATGCAAACAACGGTGATAACGCTGTTATCCGCGATAAGATTGAGCCAGCTATCCGCTACGCTGATATCCTTATGCTTTACGCTGAGGCTTTGAACGAGTTGGAGAAGGGTGCTGAGTACTCTATCGAGTCTTGGGACGGTTCTACTGCACACGACATCGCTCGTAACGTATCAGAGATGAAGTCAGCTATTCGTCCAGTTCGTTGCCGTGCTGGTTTGCCAGACTTTGACGATGCTACTTACGCTGATGCAGCTGCATTGCGCACAAAGATCAAGCGTGAGCGTCAGGTTGAGTTCTTCGCTGAGTCACAGCGTTGGTGGGATTTGCGTCGTTGGATGGATGCTCCAGTAGAGTTGGGTGAGAAGAAGGTTTACGGTTTCTCAGTAATGATGACTGAGGCTCAGAAGGATAAGTTCTACACTCCAACTGAGGTTCCACAGTACCAGCAGGTCTTCACATCTAAGATGTATTTCTGGCCTATCAGCAAGACTGAGTTGAAGCGTAACCCATTGCTTACTCAGAACCCAGGCTGGCAGACTTATGATTAATATTAAAACGTTAAGAATATTATGAACAAGATTTTAAATATTATCGTTGCGGCTGCAGCTCTTACATTCTGTTTCGCTTGTAACAATGAGTGGGAGGATGAGCAGTTTGCACACTATGTAGGCTTCAAGGCGCCTATCAACTCTGAGGGTTGTACTTCTGTATACCTTAAGATGAGATCAGCCGCAGAGATCGCAGAGAAGGGTCCAGTAACTTATAAGTTGCCTTTGGTAGTTTCTGGTAGCACTCCTCACAGCGGTGATTTGAATGTAAAGGTAGAGCTCGACCTCGACTCTTTGGAGCAGCTTAACCTTAAGAACATCGGTTTTAACCGTCAGGATATTTGGTGGGAGGCAGCTCCTGAGGCTGGTTACACTTTCAATCCTACAGTTAAGATTCCTTCAGGTCAGTCAATCACATTGTTGGACATTGAGTTTAATTTTGACGAGTCTAAGGGTTGGGATTGGACTAAGCGTTACATCCTTCCTTTGAAGGTTGCTGAGAACCAGCCAGGTTATATTGCTAACACTCGTAAGCACTATAACAACGCTATGTTGAACATCATTCCTTTCAATGATTTCTCAGGTTCTTACGGTGCTTCAACAATGTTGGGTTACTCTGCTGATGATAACGGTAACTTTACTAACGAGATGATGTCTTTGGCTCCATTGACAATGAGCGATAAGATCTTCTACGCAGTAGATGAGAATACAGCATTCTTCTACCCAGGTATCATCGACCACACTTACAAGCAGCGTGCTGACTATAAGGTGTATGTAACTTTCGAGCAGGGTGGTGCTTTGTCATTCCGTGCTGAGAATCCAGCTCTCGACTTCCAGATCGTAGGTCCTGCTACTTACGAGCGTCCTGAGCGTGTTGATGACAACAAGCCTTATCTGTTGTACAAGTATGTGATCCTTCAGTTCACTTACGACTTTACAGATAGCACAGGTGCTGTTCCTACTCGTTACCGTTTCAAGGGTGCGATGACTATGCAGCGTGCAGTCAACACTCAGATTCCAGACGAGGATCAGGCTATCCAGTGGTAATATATTTATCGCGATTTTTCAAGAGCTACTCCGAAAGGGGTAGCTCTTTTTGTTTTGTTTTTTCGCGGGAATTGATTACTTTTGTATATAATGGTTTCTGCCAAGGAGTTGGCAGTATGAGAAATGGTATATAAAAAGAGTATTATGAAGAGAATTGTGTCGGTGTTGTGTTGTGCCGTTGTGGCGATGACACTTGCTGCGTGTGCAGAGCAGGAGGATTTAACGAAGTGGGTTGATCAGCGTATAGGTACGGGTGGTCATGGTCACGTATTTATGGGAGCGAATGTGCCATTTGGTCTGGTGCAGGTGGGTCCTACAAGCATCCCGCAGGATTGGGATTGGTGTTCGGGCTATCACGAGAGTGATGCAACGGTGATTGGTTTTTCGCATACACATCTCTCGGGAACAGGTATCGGTGATCTGTTTGATGTGACGGTGATGCCTGTTGTGGGTGAGGTGAAAAACTATGCACGTGGTAATCATCGCAGTCAGGAGTCGGGCTTGTGGTCGTATGCTGATCGCTCGCAGGAGGTGTATGCTCCTGGATATTACTCTGTGCCGCTGGAGCGATATGGTGTGGTGGCGGAGATGACTGCTACATCGCGCGTTGGTCTTCATCGTTATACATTCCCCGCGGCAGAGGATGCTGCTGTTGTCTTTGATTTGCAGAATGGCGGTTGCTGGGATCGCATGACAGAGGCAAATATCACACAGGAGAGCAAGACTGTTATCTCTGGATGGCGTTTTTCGCGTGGCTGGGCGAATAATCAGAAGGTATATTTCGTGGCGGAGTTCTCAAAGCCATTTGAGTCGCTTGAGGTGTTGCCAGAGAGTCGTTATGCACGTGCTAATTTCTCAACAAAGGAGGGTGAGCAGTTGATGTTGAAGGTTGCTCTATCGCCTGTGAGTGTAGAGGGCGCAAAGGCAAATATGGCGGCAGAGTTGAAGGGGTGGAACTTTGAGGCTACCCGCAAGGCTGCGAAGAAGAAGTGGAACGAGGAGCTTGCGAAGGTGAAGGTTACGGGTGGTGATGATGCGCAGAAGCGAGTATTCTATACTGCGTTGTATCATGCTATGATTGCACCATCGGAGTTCTGCGATGTGAATGGCGATTATCGTGGTGCCGATGGAGAGACTCGTCCTAATCCAGGTCATAAGACCTATACAACCTATTCGTTGTGGGACACCTATCGTGCTGCAATGCCACTCTTGACCATTATCCAGCAAGAGCGTATGTCGGATATGGTGAACACTATGCTGAATATCTGCGATGAGCAGGGACGCCTGCCTGTATGGCATTTGTGGGGTTGCGAGACAGATTGTATGGTTGGTAATCCAGGTGTGATTTCGGTAGCAGATGCTATTGTGAAGGATATTGAGGGTATAGATATGCAGCGTGCTTTTGAGGCTGTGAAGCGTACTTCGATGCACCCTGGCAGAGGCAATGGTGAGCGAATGGAGTTCGGTTATATCCCTGTGGATAAGATGACCGAGGCGGTGGCGAAGGATATGGAGTTTGCTATTGCCGATGGAGCAGCAGCCAATGCAGCTCGCAAGCTGGGCAAAAAGGCAGACTTGAAATATTTTGAGGTTCGCAGCCACTCTTATCGTAACTATTTTGACTCTTCGACAGGCTTTATTCGCGGTCTGGATAGCAAGCGTGAGTGGCGCACACCGTTCGACCCTTATTTCTCGGCTCACGGCAATGGCGACTACTGCGAGGGCAACGCTTGGCAATACACCTGGCTTGTGCCACAGGATGTGAAGGGTCTTGTCGGTTGTTTCGGTTCAAAAGAGAAGACAATTGAAAAGCTCGATTCGCTCTTTGCTGTTAGTTCAAACATCACGGGCGAGAATGCTTCGCCAGATATTTCAGGTTTGATTGGTCAGTATGCTCACGGCAATGAGCCAAGTCACCACGTTACCTATTTATATACTATGCTCGGTCAGCCTTGGAAGACTGCGGATCGCGTGCGCGAGGTGATGGCGATGTTGTATCACGACCGCGAGGATGGTCTCTCGGGCAATGAGGATGTCGGTCAGATGTCGGCGTGGTATATTATGTCGGCGATGGGTCTGTATGAGGTGGAGCCTGCTGGCGGTCGTTATTGGTTTGGCTCACCACTCTTCGATGAGGTTGAGTTGGTGATCCCTGCCGGTAAGTTTAAGATTTCAGCCGAAAATAACTCTGCGGAGAATAGATATATTCAGCGTGTATGGCTCAATGGCGAGGAGTATCGCAAGCCATACCTTGACCATAGCGTTGTGATGCAGGGTGGAGAACTTCGTTTTGAGATGGGGGCAGAGCCTGCAATTTGGTATGAGGTAGAGTAGAATCTACTTAAATTTGATAGGGAGGGTGTTTAACTTTTGTTGAACACCCTCTTGCGTTTACTCATTGCGGCGACGAGTCACGAGAGCAACAATAAGCAACAAAACTATCGCTCCGATGACCGATGCCACCAGCGTGCCAAAGGTGCCAATGGGAATCCAGCCCATCAATCCCACAAGCCATCCTCCCAGAAATCCACCGACAATACCAACGATGAGGTTGATGATGAAGCCCGAGGAGTTGCCTCTTACAACCAAATTGGCAAGCCAGCCCGCCGTAAGCCCAATTAGTAAATACCATAGAAAATACATAGCTATAATTTTTTATTGTTCCCAACTCTTAAACAATCGCAAAATATGTGCAAAGACCTCATTTGAGGTTGATGATTGTAAAGATGAGAGCCCTTAAATGAGTTATAATTAATATAAGTATGCCCCCAAACAACATTTTTTTTACTTTTTCGCAAAAAAAAGTTACGCATTGCTTTTTTCTTTACGAAAGAGTGTTTATATTTGCACTCGATTTTCCGCCATTAAATATTGATGCGCTGAAAAAATGAGTTCTTTGAACATACAAGTGGACTGCTAAAGGGGGTTGCGAAGAGGCTTTTTTCATTGAAAATTGAGAAAATTCAATAAAAATGAAAAAAAATAGCTAAAAAATTTGCAGAATTAAAAAATATACCTACCTTTGCATCCCGTAACGGTTTGTTGCCGATGTAGCTCAGTTGGCCAGAGCACGTGATTTGTAATCTCGGGGTCGTGGGTTCGAATCCCTCCATCGGCTCTAACTTGAAAAGGTTAGACGTTCAACAAAATATTGGG
>JAEIGA010014928.1_pt1 | contig 11824 bp, 12 predicted proteins | sample 9270691 | NCBI WGS metagenome assembly JAEIGA01 (sample SAMN17057246, study PRJNA624740) | gut metagenome | biome: biome; isolation source: fecal sample | host: Bos grunniens | place: China: Xizang | collected 2019
ACGTGTAGGAGTAGATGGAATTCTGACCGACAATTTTGAAGAACTGAAAAGCGCAGACAAAGTAATTTTCCCGGGAGTTGGAGAAGCCGGCACCACAATGAAATATCTGCAAGAACGCAATTTAGATAAGCTGATTAAAGACTTAAAACAGCCCGTTATTGGTATTTGCCTTGGCCAGCAACTTATGTGTAGCAGAAGCGAAGAAGGAAACACCGACTGTCTGGGAATTTTTGATGTTCCGGTTCTTAAATTTCAGCCTCAAAGACACGAAGACAAAGTCCCACATATAGGTTGGAACACCATAGACAACTGCAAAAGCAATCTCTTCAAAGGATTCGATAAATCTGAGTTTGTATATTTTGTACACAGTTTCTATGTACCCGTTTGTGAATGGACAATAGCAGAGACCAATTATATAAATCCCTTTAGTGCATCACTGCATAAAGACAACTTTTATGCAACTCAGTTCCATCCGGAAAAGAGCGGAAGCACCGGAGAAAGAATATTAAAGAATTTTCTTGACATTTAGAATATGGACATAATACCGGCAATTGATATCATAGACGGAAAATGCGTAAGATTATCCAAAGGCGATTATAACGCAAAGAAAGTATACAACGACAATCCTCTTGATGTGGCAAAACAGTTTTGCGATGCCGGCATCACACGTCTGCATTTAGTAGATTTGGATGGTGCAAAAAACAAGCATATAGTAAATCACAAGACACTGGAAGCTATAGCCACACACACCAATCTGATTATTGATTTTGGCGGTGGAGTTAAGAGCAGAAACGACCTTACAACTGCATTCAACTGTGGTGCAGCAATGGTTACCGTAGGAAGCACAGCCGTTTCAGACCCTGAAACAATGTATAGCTGGATAGAAGAATTTGGAGCAGACAAGATGATATTGGGCGCCGATGTAAGAGACGGTTATATATCTGTCAATGGTTGGTTAGACGACAGCAGCATAACACTGGATTCATTCCTAACCGATTACACAGGCAGAGGCATAAAAAAAGTTCTTTGCACAGACATTAACAGAGACGGAATGCTTCAGGGCGCAGCCAATGACCTATACAAACAGATACTTACAAAACATCCCGATATGTATCTGATAGCAAGCGGTGGCGTAAGTTCTTTGGAAGACCTTATTTCACTAAAGGAAGCAGGTCTGCCTGCCGCTATTGTAGGCAAAGCCTACTACGAAGGAAGAGTTACATTACAACAATTATCTACATTGATTTGATATGCTCGCAAAAAGAATAATACCCTGTTTGGATATAGCAAACGGCAGGACAGTTAAAGGAACAAACTTTGTAAATCTGCGCGATGCAGGCGACCCTGTGGAATTGGGCAAACTTTATAGTATGCAAGGAGCTGACGAACTTGTTTTTCTTGACATCACAGCCTCACACGAAGGCAGAAAAACTTTTACAGAACTTGTTGAACGAATAGCAGCCGAAATATCCATTCCGTTTACCGTAGGAGGCGGCATTCACGAACTTTCTGATGTAGAACGTCTGTTAAAAGCCGGAGCCGATAAGGTTTCTGTAAATTCGGCTGCTCTGAAAAGACCCGAACTGATTACAGAAATTGCAGATAATTTTGGTTCTCAGGTTTGTGTAGTAGCCATTGACGGAAAACAAACAGAAGAGGGCTGGAAATGTTTTCTGAATGGTGGTCGCATACCTACAGATCGCGGACTGTTTGAATGGGCAAAAGAGGCCAACGATCGTGGTGCAGGCGAGATTTTATTTACCAGCATGGATCACGACGGAGTAAAAAACGGTTACCCTAACGAAGCATTGAAAAAACTATCAGAGATACTTACCATTCCGGTTATAGCATCGGGTGGAGCCGGAAAAATGGAGCATTTCAGAGACGCTTTCATAGAAGGAAATGCAGATGCCGCTTTGGCCGCAAGTGTTTTTCACTTCTCTGAAATTCCCATTCCCGAATTAAAACAGTATCTTTGCAGTGAAAATATTCCTATAAGATTATAAATATACCGTAAAAAGATGGAAATCGATTTTGAAAAGATGGGCGGTTTAGTACCCGCAATTGTACAGGACAATGTTACCAGACGTGTCCTGATGCTCGGTTTTATGAACAAAGAGGCATACGAAAAAACAGTAGAATTGGGTAAAGTGACATTCTTTAGCCGCACAAAGAATCGTCTTTGGACTAAAGGCGAAGAAAGCGGAAACTTTCTGAATGTCATAGAGATTTTAAACGATTGTGACAATGACACTCTGCTTATAAAAGCTCACCCGACAGGTCCTGTTTGCCATACCGGAGCAGACACTTGCTGGAACGAAGAGAATAGCGCCGATATAAATTTTCTTTCATATCTTCAGGATTTCATTGAGAAGAGATACAAAGAGATGCCGGAAGGTTCTTACACCACATCACTATTCCAGAGTGGCATAAACAGAATGGCACAAAAGGTAGGCGAAGAGGCAGTTGAAACTGTTATTGAGGCAACCAATGGCACCGACGACAGACTGATATACGAAGCATCTGATATGATTTATCATCTTATTGTGTTGCTCACATCAAAAGGCTATCGTATTGAAGATTTGGCAAGAGAATTGGTAAAGCGCCACAAATAAAATAAGCAAAACGGCTTACAACAACATATATGTACATCATTGATTATCGTAACGTAGAGGTTCGCCAGGAAGATATGTATGTTCTTGGTGATGTAACTTTTTCTATTTCCGAAGGCGATTTTGTCTATTTGATAGGCAAAGTAGGTTCTGGTAAAAGCAGTCTGTTCAAGACACTTTATGCCGAACTTGATGCTTTGTGCCCTATGCCGGACAGCCACGCCATTGTTTTGGGAACAGACTTAAGCAAAATCAAAAAGAACCAGGTGCCCAAACTACGCAGACAGATGGGTATAGTCTTTCAGGATTTCCAGTTGCTGACAGACAGAAACGTACACGATAATCTAAAATTTGTACTTCAATCCACAGGCTGGAAAGATAAAAAAGAGATTCATCAGAAGATAGGTCAGGTACTCACTCTGGTTGGTATGGACACAAAGGGCTACAAAATGCCACACGAATTATCGGGTGGAGAACAGCAACGTATCTGTATAGCCAGAGCCTTATTGAATGACCCAAAACTGATTCTTGCAGACGAGCCCACAGGTAATTTGGACCCTGACACAGGAAAACAGATTATGGAGATTCTGCGCAAGGTAAGCAATTCAGGAACAACCATTCTGATGATTACTCATAACCTGCAATGGATACAGGAATATCCGGGCAGAGTTTTCAGATGTGAAAACAGAAAATTGATAGTAGAAGATAATAACCAATAATTACCATAAAAGATGAAAGTATTGAAATTCGGTGGCACCTCAGTTGGTAGCCCACAGCGAATGAAAGAGGTTTGCAATTTAGTATTAGAAGATGGACAGCAGAAATTGGTGGTTCTATCTGCAATGTCAGGAACTACTAATTCATTGGTAGAGATATCACAATATCTGTACAGTGGCAACGAAGATGGTGCTGCAGATGTTATAAACAAACTGCACAGCAAATATTTAGGCCATCTGCCTGAACTGTATTCAACAGAAGAAAAAAGAGAAGATGTAAAGGCATTCATCAACGAAAAATTTGAATTCCTGCACTCATTCTCAAAAGAAAATTTCTCTGAAGTAGAAGAGAAAACCATACTTGCACAGGGTGAACTTATCTCTACATATATGGTAACAAGTTACCTGCAAGAGATTGGTATCAAAGCTGTTCTACTGCCTTCATTGGAATTTATGAAGACCAATGCAGACGATGAACCCGATATGGCTTTCATCAAGAAAAGCATCAAACCATATTTGGAAAAAGAAGACAACGTTCAGATTTACATTGCACAGGGTTTTATCTGCCGCAATGCTAAAGGCGAAATAGACAATCTGCAACGTGGTGGTAGCGACTATACAGCTTCTATAATTGGTGCTGCAATCAAAGCAGAAGAGATTCAGATTTGGACAGATATAGATGGTCTGCACAACAACGACCCACGTATTGTAGACAAGACATCACCGGTACGTCATCTTCACTTTGAAGAGGCAGCCGAACTTGCTTACTTTGGTGCAAAAATTCTGCATCCTACCTGTATTCAGCCTGCAAAAGCAGCTAACATTCCTGTACGTCTGCTGAACACTATGCAGCCTGATGCTCCGGGAACAACCATCGACAATAAATCTGAAAAGAACAGAATAACTGCAGTTGCTGCAAAAGACAACATCACAGCTATCAAAATTAAATCAAGCCGTATGTTATTGGCACACGGTTTTTTGCGTAAGGTATTTGAGATTTTTGAAACTTACCGCACATCAATTGATATGATCTGTACATCAGAGGTTGGTGTTTCTATGTCTATCGACAATACAAAGAATCTGAACGAAATTGTTACAGAACTAAAGAAATATGGTACTGTAACCGTTGATAGCGGAATGTGTATTGTATGTGTGGTAGGCGATATGGATTGGGAAAACTTAGGATTTGAATCTCGTGCACTGGATGCTCTCAGCGATATTCCGGTCAGAATGATTTCATACGGAGGTAGCAATTACAATATCTCCTTCCTGATTCGTGAATCAGACAAGAAAGCGGCTCTACAGAAATTGAGCGATTTACTTTTCAACAACTAAAAAAATGATGCAAACACCATTTTATCATTACGACCTTAATATACTGGAACAGACATTATGTGCCATAGAGGAACATTCTGCACAATTAGAGAATGTCCATATCCATTATGCTATTAAGGCCAATGCAAACCCGCTGATTCTAAAGCCTATACAGAATCACAATTTTGGCATAGACTGTGTAAGCGGTGGCGAAGTTCAAGCTGCGGTCGATGCCGGATTTGCTCCTTCGTCAATAGTTTTTGCAGGTGTTGGAAAGGCAGATTGGGAGATAGATTTAGCTCTTGAACTTGGCATAGCATGCTTCAATGTGGAATCGGAAGCAGAACTCGATGTAATTCAGGAACGCGCCGCTTTGAAAAACAAAGTTGCAAATATTGCATTCAGAGTTAATCCCAATGTAGATGCACACACACACGCCAACATTACAACAGGGCTGGCAGAAAACAAGTTCGGCATAGAGATTCCTATGCTTGAACCCATTATAAGGAAGGCCATAGCTTTGCCAAACATTGCATTCAAAGGCATTCATTTTCATATTGGTTCACAAATCACAGAAATGGAACCTTTTGAAGCATTGTGTCACAAAGTAAACGAAGTACAAAACCTATTGGAATCTAAAGGCATTGAATTGGAATCTATAAATGTAGGAGGTGGTTTGGGTGTAGATTATGACAATCCGGAAACCAACTACATTCCTGATTTCAAATCATACTTTGACGTATTCCGTAAGAACTTGAAGATGCGTGCAGGACAGCAACTCCATTTTGAACTTGGAAGAGCTATTGTTGCACAGTGTGGCAGACTTATCACAAAAGTACTTTACGTTAAACAGGGTACAAGCAAGCAGTTTGTCATTGTAGATGCAGGTATGACAGAACTTATCAGGCCGGCTCTCTACGATGCTCATCATAAGATTGTAAATTTGTCATCAGAAGATGAATTGCATAAATACGATGTTGTAGGACCTATATGCGAATCATCGGATGTTTTTGCAAAAGATATATTGTTGCCTAAAACCAAGCGAGGCGATATAATAGCATTGCTTTCTGCCGGTGCATACGGTGAGACTATGGCATCAAAATACAATCTGCGCAAATTGCCACAAGCAACTACTGAATTTTAATTATTAAAAAGACTCAATACTACCCAATTATGAAGAAAAGCAGTAATCTGTTATTGGCAATGGCATTTCTATTTGGCATAAATGCCTTTGCTCAAATCCCAACTAAGTTGGAGAGTTTTAATGTAAGCGATGTAACACTTACAGAAAGTGTTTTCAAGCATGCCGAAGATATGGATATTCAATATCTTATGGCTATTGATCCTGATCGCCTTTTGGCACCTTTTTTAAAAGAAGCTGGTTTAGAACCAAAAGCAGAGAACTACACCAACTGGGAAAACACCGGACTTGATGGTCACGTTGGAGGTCACTATCTGTCAGCTCTTGCTTACATCTACGCTTCTACAGGAAATCAGGAAATCAAAGGAAGACTTGATTACTGCATTGCAGAACTTAAAAGATGTGCCGATGCAACAGGTAATGGCTACATCAGTGGCGTACCCGGTGGTAACCAGACCTGGAAAGAGATTTCAGAGGGTAACATCCGTCCTTCATCATTCAATCTGAATGGCAAGTGGGTTCCACTGTATAATATACACAAGACTTTTGCCGGATTGCGCGATGTTTATCTTATAACCGGTAACAAAGATGCCAAAGAGATGTTTATCAACCTGACAGAATGGATGTATCAGCTGACAAAGGAACTTACCGATGACCAGATTCAGCACATGCTAAGCAGTGAACATGGTGGTCTGAACGAAGTATTTGCCGATGCTGCAGCCATAAGCGGTGAAGAGCGTTACATGGAACTGGCCAAAAGATTTTCACACAAAAGAGTGCTGGAACCACTGTTGAACGGTGAAGACCGTTTGACCGGTATGCACGCTAACACCCAGATACCTAAAGTAATTGGTTACAAACGCATTGCCGATTTGGAAGGTAATACCGAATGGGATAAGGCAGCACAGTATTTCTGGGAAACAGTTGTTGACAACCGCAGTATAACCATAGGTGGTAATAGTGTCAGCGAACATTTCCACCCTGCAAACGACTTTTCAAGTATGCTCACCAGCGAACAGGGTCCGGAAACCTGTAACACATACAATATGTTGCGTCTAACCAAGATGTTATATGCCACAACCGCAAATTCACATTATATGGATTACTACGAACGTGCTGTTTACAACCACATTCTTTCTACTATCAATCCTATTCAGGGTGGATTTGTATATTTCACACCTATGCGCGCAGGACACTATCGCGTATATTCACAACCACAAACCAGTTTCTGGTGTTGCGCTGGTTCAGGTATGGAAAACCATGCACGCTATGGTGAAATGATTTATTCACACGCAGGTGATGAAAATCTGTATATCAATCTGTTTATTCCATCTATACTTAACTGGGGTAAAACAACCATTGAACAGGTGAATAAATTCCCGGAAGAAGAGGCAACAACTATTATTGTAACTCCTAAAAAAGCAAAGGAATTCACCATCAACGTACGTATTCCTGAATGGACAGAAGCAAGCAAAATGGTTGCTACAGTAAACGGCGAAAAGTGTAATGTTGATATAGAAAACGGTTTTATGAAGATTACACGCAAATGGAACAAAGGCGATAAATTACATATTGACCTGCCTATGTCATTAAGAGCCGTATCACTTCCTGATAATTCTGCCAACTACTCATTTATGTATGGTCCTATAGTTTTGGCTGCAGAAATAAACAGACAAGACCAGTTAGGTATGTATGCAGACGATAGCCGCGGTGGACATATTGCATCGGGTAAGAAACTCCCATTGCAGGATATGCCAACAATTGTAGGCGATAAGGACAATCTGCTATCATATATAAATAAGGTGGATGACAAATCTTTGAAATTCAAACTCACCAATATTGTTCCAAATAATTTTGGCGATATGACTCTTGTGCCATTCACATCACTTCATGAATGCAGATACATAGTTTATTGGCCTGTTGTTGCCGAAAAAGAATGGCAGGCTAAACAAGAGGAACTTGCTCGTCAGGAAGAAGCAAGAATAGCATTGGAGAAGATTACATCAGACAAGGTGGTTTGCGGAGAACAGCAACCGGAAAGTGACCACTTTGTAAAGATGGAAAACAGCCGTAACGGCGATACAAACGGACGTCACTGGAGATCTGCAAATGGCAATGGCTGGTTCAGCTACGACATGAAACATTATGCAGGTTCTGCTGCTTTGCTTATAAATTGTAACACCAGTGCGAACAGCGATGCTGCAGTTTTGGTAAACGGTGTAGAGGTAGGAGTAATAGCATCTACAGAACAACGTCAGGAGCAGACCATCAAAATTGAACTACCTGAAGAGGTATCAAAAGAATCTGCTCTCACTGTTAAGTTTATGCCTAAGAGCAAGAACTCTACCCCACTCTTCTACGAAGTTCGCTTAATAAAAGCAGCCGAATAAACGTAGCAAGACTATCACATCTTAGTACAAATATTGAGAGGGCGACTGTAAATAATTTAGTCGTCCTCTTTTTTCTTATCACAAACAAAAAGGTCGAACTATAGGTATAGAATCTGAATAAATATCCATTTCATTGTATTATATGCATTTTTTTGTGTTAAAACTTTTTATTATAAAATTCTTTCATTTACTTCGCAACGAGAAACATTAAAAATAATTGATTTATAAAAACAATAGAGATATGAACAGACCTAATTTGTCATCAACAAATAGAAATGTTTTACAATACAATTTATGTACGTACGTAAATATCTTAACACCATGTTTAACTTCTAACACTATTAAAAACAATTAGAGAGTATTAAAGAAGAAAGAGGACATAGACATACTTAGAGTATGATTTATGACAAGCAGTTTATAGTCTGCTAAACAAAAACTTTAATAAACAATCGTAGTATTCGTATATTGCGAATTATTAATCACTAAAATTTAACAAAATGAAAAAACAAAAATTTTTAAAAGGAGCACTTTTATTGACCACATTATCAGTAATTGCATTTAATGTGTATTTTGTAGCATCAAAAAACGCGAGCAAATTAAATATTGGTTGATTCAACATTGAAGCATTAACAGGTTGGGACTATAGAGAAGATCCAATGGAAGGACCAAACTATGAGCAAACAATTGATCTATGCGATTATACATATACAATTACCTATTCTATGGATGCAGGTAAAGCACAATTTCACACATTAGATGCAGGAGCAGATGCAAAATATACAATCACCCCCCCAAAGCTTCTGCTGGTGCATCTGTCGGATATGGTGGAAAATGGAATTCAAACAATAATGGTACAACAACATACACTATTGAAGGAGGACAAAAAATGACCAATGTTAAAGCTTACTTTTGTGAGAAGAGAACAGGATATTGTAACACAGCAAATCCATGTGATGAAATTATGCAAACCAGCAGACTTGACTTTGAGGAGGCTGTTAGGATGCTAAATAATTATTAATATATAATTATACAATGCTATGTTTATCAAGAAAATTATCAAACCAATCAATTCAATCATAATAGGATTGTCAATTTTATCTTGCGGTAATTCCCAAACTTTATCTGGGGACTATTCAAGTGTTGAAACCATCACCATCGATACAGAGGATCATAGATTCGTATCATTGGATAATATAGTTGAAAAGGTTGATTTCGTTCGACTTGAAACAACTGAAGATTGTATCATTGGCGATATTTCTCATCTATTCTTTGTAGATAATAAGATTATTGTGGCAGATCAATTAACATCTCAGTCAATATTCGTCTTTGACATTAATGGAAAATTCTTGAATCGTGTTTCGCATCTTGGAAATGGTCCACATGAATATCTTGATATAACAGATGTAGATGTTACTCCGTCAGGATTAATCGTCATCAAAGATAATGTTAAAGATAAACTATTATTCTTTGAGCCGAATGGAAAATTCGTTAAAGAGAGAATTGATATTGAAGGCGGAATGGACTTGGCATTTATTGATGAACATAGCATTGCGTTTGATACCTTTACAAGCCATGCTCCCACTAAAGAGAAATTCAAAGGAGCATCCTTAGCTGTTTGCGATGGTGATAACAACATTCAATATTTATTTGGGGAAAATATTGCAGAAGAAAATGTATTCAACGTTAGAAGAGCTGAATGTCTATATAGATACGGGAATAAAGCTTATTTTGCACCACATTGGGATAAGAATATTTATGAAGTAACCACTGATAGTATCATTGCTAAATATCGTCTAGAATTCTTGCCTGACGATGTGCTGAACTACAAATTTAAAACTAGTGATGAACTTAACACCTTAATGAAGGATTACCCATTCTTCAATGGTTCTTTCATAGAAATGCAAGATTATACTTGGTTAAGATATATGTCTCAGGAAGAAATTTCTCCTAGCATACTATATTCTCATAAAGACAAAAAAACCTATAGCATATATTACGAATTTAATAATCCTCTCTATATCTATCTTCAAAAACCAATGGCATTATATAAAGGTAATACTATAGCAGAGGTAGTTCCGGCACTATATCTTTATATAAACAAGAATGCCATTGAAGAGACTTTAGGAGAGACTGATTTTACAAAAAATCTATTTCGCGATTTCAAATTAGATGATAACCCTATAGTATTTCTATTCACTTTCAAAGACGATATTAGTCAATACGTAATAGAATAGTAACATACAAATCTAATACCATAAAACACATTATAAGTAGTAAAACAAAAGAAACACTTTAAGGAACTATGACAAACAAGACACTTATTACAATTTTAATAGTATCGCTTATACTATTCAATGCATATCTGTTAGTTACAAACATCAGTAATAAAAGCAAAACTACTGAATATGAAAATTTTGACCAGACCATAACTGACTACATTTTAGAATACCAGGGCATATCAGATTACATGCTCCAAAATGATGGTTTCTCCCTTGACAGCATAGCCGTTGTGGATGTGGAGAACAATAGTATTGATTTCAATCAATTATTGAAGAATCATGGGAATAATATTTTGGTATGCAGGACAAGCCAATATAACTGTGAATCTTGCAATGATTATGCCATACAGAAATTGGTAGTTCTGTGCAAAGAGAATCCGGAAATTCAAGTTGTATTATTAGGGTACTACGATTCAATTCGTTCTATGAGAATTGTACGAGACAATCATAATCCGCCTTCAAACATGCATTATTATCAGCTATTGGATTATAGTTTACCAATTGAAGCAGCAGGGGTTCCGTACTATTTTGCGGTGGACAATAGTCTTGAGGTGGAAGATTTGTTTGTACCAAACAAGGCATATCCAAAATTAACAGATCATTATATTGAAATGATAATGCAAAAGAGATTTCCATAGTATTAATTCAAATGCATAGAGGTTTATGAATTTATTCACCAACCAATTAATGCAGATGTTAGTTCATTGTTTGGTCCGTTGAGATAACGCGCCAAACATAATTTTTTATATCTTTGCAATAAACTACATAAAACATATATTATGAACAGAATTATTAAAAACTTAGTTTGCTACACAACTCTACTATTTTGTCTAATCGCTTGTAATTACAAGCTGACTAACGATTCTATTTACAACGATGTAGAAACCATCACTATAGATTACGATAAATTACCAATCCTTAATACTGATAGCATTGTAAGTGATATAAGAATCATTAGATTGGAAACTACAGAAAACAATCTCATTTCACGTATTGACAGGCTACTTTTTACCAATGGGAAAATAATCGTTGTTGACCTATTTTCATCAAAATCTATCCATATTTTTGACGAAAGCGGTAAACATATCAACCGTGTTTCGCACCTTGGTAATGGTCCACAAGAGTATCTAACAATCACAGATGTTGACATCACTCCAGACGGGTTGATTGCCATTAAGGACAACTTTAAAGATGTAATACTCTACTATAATAGTGATGGTATTTTTGTAAAAAAAGAAGAGATAATTGAAGGGGGATTAGATATAGCTTTTATTGATGATTATACTATTGCTCACGAACTAATAAAAGGGTTTAATAGTGATACTTTCAAAGGAGCTTCATTATGCATATCAAGTAACAATAAAATTGCATC
>JAEIGA010014929.1_pt1 | contig 11823 bp, 5 predicted proteins | sample 9270691 | NCBI WGS metagenome assembly JAEIGA01 (sample SAMN17057246, study PRJNA624740) | gut metagenome | biome: biome; isolation source: fecal sample | host: Bos grunniens | place: China: Xizang | collected 2019
GGCTGAAGTTCTCGTGCCATTGCAAAGGTTTCCTTCCACTGATAATATGTCTTCCTGTCAATGTGCCTGTCCTCGTATGCTCCGCCGTAATAACCGCTACCTCCGTGAGCGCCATCAAACCAAGTCTCAAATATAGGCCCATATTCAGAAAGCAGTTCCCTCAACTGATTTCTGAAATATTCGATATATTCCTGAGTTCCATAGGCAGGGTGATTCCTGTCCCAAGGTGAAAGATAGACTCCGAATTCAAGACCATATTCATCACAGGCATCCGCCAGTTCTCGGACTACATCTCCCTTTCCATCCTTCCAAGGAGTATTCTTGACAGAATATTCAGTAAACTTTGACGGCCACATACAGAAGCCGCAATGATGCTTTGCCGTAAAGATTATACCTTTCATACCGGCTTCCTTACATATGCGGGCCCATTGGCGACAATCAAGGTTCTCCGGATTGAAGAGTTCAAGTGACTCATCGCCATACCCCCAAGATTGATCGGTATAAGTATTCAAGGAATAATGGATGAACGCATAATACTCCATCTCCTGCCAACGCATCTGGTTTTCTGATGGTATCGGGTAAAATGGTTCAGGCTGCACAGGAGAACTGCAAGAGAACACAAATGCAGAAAGTACAGCAAATAGAATTAGTTTTAATGATTTGACAGACATATTATAACGGATATTGGGTTTTACCTGCTTCAATTATTGCTTCATATGTTGCTTGTTCGGTAACCGAGAGGGTCCTCCTGTCGATCAGGTCTCCCTGACAATGCCAATAGAAAGGTACACAACCATTTGACTTTGCTTCCTTCACTACACAGCCGTTGAACGCGGCTCTTGACTTCATATAGCCCTCCTCTGCCCTCTTGTTCTCCTCATCTGTTCCAAGATTGCAGTTCTTGGTACTGCAGACGCTATACTCACCTATAATCACAGGTATTCCGTTATCCCAGAACTTCTTTTTCATCTTTGCCATCTGCTTGGCGACCAATGCTTCATTATTTCCACTGAGCCACCTGCCTGCATAGGCACCGGTTGCATAGCCTTTTTGATCATCACCCCAGAAATACATCATCTTGCCCCAACTCTCATCCTGACTCAGTCCACAGAACTGCCACGGAGTGTAATAATGGACTTCTGCAGCGAGACGATTCTCCACATTATCTTTTGGAAGTGTGTTCATCATCTGCTCCGTCTTATCGACATCTGTTGAAGGGCCCTGAAAGATAAGGACACGATAGGCATTTCTTCCACCTGTTGCACGTACGGCGTCAATAAAAGTCTGTTCGTATCTTAGAAGAGTAGGCATCTGAGAAGCATTTTCTACATTCGGTTCGTTAGTTCCTGCAAAAACCAGATGTTCGTCATAGTCACGGAAAACTTTAGCGATCTGTGTCCATATGGACTTCTGTTGGGCATCAACCTCAGCATTATAACCGTTGGGAATATCATTCTCAAGCCATCCTCCGTCCCAATGGATGTTCAGGACAGCATACATATCATTCTTGACGACATAATCCACCACTTCCTTGACACGACTCATCCAGGAATCCTTGACTATATAACCTTCGCCACTCTCCAAGTTCTGATCCCAGGAACAAGGTATTCGCACTGCATTGAAACCTAACTCCTTAAAATACAAGATGATTTCCTCTGTAGTTCGAGGAGCGCCCCAAGCAGTCTCGCCCCCTATAGCCTCAAGAGTATTTCCCAGATTTATACCCAGATGCATCTTCTTCATCAAAGTCTTCGCATCGGACTCCATTCCCGTCTTGTCCGGCGGGAGTACTTCAGGTATTTCCGGCTTGACAGGAGGGGCCTCATATCCCTTCTGACTGATAGTAACAGTCTCAGTATATTTACCCGCTATGGTAAACTCTACAGCACCTGTCCTATCATTGACAGAATCGTTAGCGGGAGCTTTTACGGCAAACTTGCGCACTCTTGTAGACTGCGTCTGCTCTTGAGTTACCTCACACCACGACACATCAGAGACTGCAACGACTTCTGTCTTGGTCTGTATGGTCACATAAAGGGTACCACCCTCACCGGGAAAATCAAGAGACCTTGGAGAAATTTTATACTCCTCAGAAACTGACGTCATACCTGGGCTGCAAGATACTGCCAGCACAGACATCAGGCACATAAGCGATGTCATAAATTTCTTCATATTGCGAGGTTATAAGTTTAATGTCTTGCAGCAGGAGGTCCTGCCAGGAACCTCCTGCCAATATCAATTTTTAGAATAAGTTTTCAAAGCTGAACTTAACCTGCATTGACTCTGTAAATCCGAGAGCCGCAACTGTTCCTTCAACAGATTCTCCGAAAGCACATCCGTTGGAATTGGTATCACCGAACTGGTTCCAGAGTTCGAGACGATGATGAATTCCTGCACCATCAGCACTTGTGTTGATGATCTTTGCCGCATCGAACTGAACTTCTGTACCATCAAGTATGACAGCCTCCAACTTAGCCTTGGCAGCCGGGAATGCCTGATAGAAATTTTTGGTTTCAATAAAGGTCATAATTGAACCTGCAGCGTGATCGGCTGAATAGTAGGTAATATCGAATGAAGCATTCTGAAGAGCGAGCTTATTGTTCTCGTCTACGACTACATCCATTGAAGCACCCTGATTGTAATCCCACGGTCCGCCCCAAGAAGGGTTGATTGTAATCAGATTAGGAGTAAATACCGGATTAGTCACGATAGTGTAAACAACCTCAAATGTAGAAGTGAAGTTGACAGCCGGATCACTTTCCACATTTACAAGATCACTGAAAGGACTATCTACGACCTTGCCGTCTGCAGCACCCTTACCCCATATATTAAAGAACTCTATACGGAAGTTACCGTTATTCTCCATATCACCATAGAAGAACTTCTGAGGGTCAAACTCGATAGATTCACCGTCACACTTCATATCGTTGACAACAACGATCGCATTCGGATATTTAGCACGAAGTTTCTGCACATCCATCAGGAACACCATTGCGCTCGGACAGGTTGCCTCATATATGAATGTGTGCTGTCCATCAAGTTCTGCAGGAGCAATCTCATCAACGATACTTCCCCAGTTTCCTCCCCAAGCTCCGTCAACAAGCATAAAGTTCACTTTGAGTTTCTCATCTGCAACTCTTTTTGTCTCACTATAGTAGTTGATGGCATAACCATAAGTTCCATCACCGCCATCCATAAGAATCTGAAGTCCGTTCTCTGTAAGAGTAAGGATATTCATCGTTCCTTTGGCAGAGTTCCAATTAGCAGCCTTGATAAGTTCTACATCCACTGTGATTGTCTTATTCACCTCGTCGATAGAATAAGTACCATTCTCTACAGTTTCATTTCCTTCGGCATCAATACGTGTTACAGTTATAGTTCCATCCTCAAAAAGTTCGAAGAAACCATAGTCTCTACCATACTCATAACCGAACCATCCCTGCTCAGTACCCATCTCCCAGTAGATATTCTGTTCGATATTAGGCTGACCGTTTGAGATGGTTGCCCAATTATCTGTGATTCCATACTGAGTGAAAGGTCCTTCGAAAACGTGTTGAATCTTATCTTCACCCTGTCCGTTATCAAGATACCATTTCTGATAGAGAAGTTCCTTCTTGAAAGGTACGTTCTTGGCTGTTGATACAGGACGGACAGCGACAGCCTGATATACAGGAGTTGTTGTCTTGGTATCAAGACCCTGATTGAACTGATAAGTTACAGCAAAACTGCTATTAGTAGGATTGATGGTACCGGTGAGATAATATCCTTCTGTACCCTCGCCCTTGACAGCACTTTGTGTACGGGTACCTGCAGCAGGCAAGAAAATTGAATTGCCGTTAGGACCCGTAAACTTATATCCTGCTACACCATCAACCTCAGTCCACTCCTTCTGACAGAGAGAGAAAAGTTCCTCAAAATCTTCAGCAGTCGGAAGAGTTGCCTTTCCACCAGTAACGTTGAATGCAAGGTCAGCAGCAGTCTTATATGTATCAGCAGATGCGTAGTCAGCCGGATCGATGCTTGTCATTACACCATTGAGATCACCGAAGCCGAAGAGACCTCCAAGCTCAGCCTCATATGTTGCACCGACATTGTACTTAGCCCATTTTACTGAAAGACCGAGATCGACAAGGTCATTATCAAGGTCGAAGTTATGAGCACTTGTCCTGAAAGACTCCACATCACCGTATACTACACCTGAACCCAGGTCAAGATATGCCGCATAGTAATACTCGGTATCAGGAAGGAGTCCCTTACGTGTCACAGTATAATCTGCAACAAACTCATCGAGGACCACATTTACACCTGCACGCACAGCCTCTACATCTGACGAAGCAGAGATAAGTATACCGCAGACTGCACCCTCAGGAGCATCAGTTGCAGTTCCTCCAAGAACCGCTGAATTGACAGCGACTTCAGAAGGAGCCTTTGTAGTAACCTTTGCCTTTGTGGTAATGAAACTCTTCACTTCACCGGTATAAGTCACTTTACCCTGAAGGCGTACATATGCCTGATAATATACTGTAACTCCTGTCTGGAGTCCTGAAATAGTGGCAACAAATGTACGACCGTCGTATGAAGCATTCACACTTTCAGTAAGTGCTTCAGCTGAAAAACCATAATTGAAGGCTGTGTTATATGACGATGAAGCCATATCATCAAGACCTTCCACGGTTCCGTACATAGTGGCCGAAGTGGCTGTTACGTCAGCAGAACCGGTCACGACTGACGATTCATTGAGAATCGGTTCAGTAGGGATATTCAACTTCTCTTCAACACAGGACGCAAGAGAAAGTCCTGCAACAAGAGAGAGAAGTCCCAAAAATATCTTGTTTCTCATATTATTCATTTATTACACAATTACTGAATTGTATGAATTTCAACAGAAAGGACCTCACAAGTTACCTGCGAAGCATCCATAGCCCCCTCTTCATTAACAGGGCCTACAACATCCTCTGCAAGAAGACAAACGGAGAGACACGAAACACCTTCGAAATTGACTGATGAACCTGTAGTGTTGACAAGTTCCACTGTATACTCTGAAGTACCTGTAGAAACTGTCTGAGCTGACTCGTGTGCGAATGCATCTGCACCCCAAAGGTCTACGATAGCATTGTCACAGATGATCAGCTTGGTTGAAGTCACTCCTTCTTTCCACTGAAGTCCTTCTGCTTTGAACTTGACAACCAACTTCTGGTTCTTTTTAAGCTTCGCCTTAGTGATGTCTATCATTGGAGAACCGCTTCCCCAAGGGTTGTAGAGGTCGAAACGGTATTGGAATGCATTTGCATTTGTCTCAAAGTATGCTCCCATAGCCGAATTGTCGAACACTACAGCAACAGGGCCGCTCTCGGATGAAATCGGCTTGATGACAAGGTTTGCACAGAGATACTTATTGACCTCACCGGAAGCATTAGTACCGGCAGGTACGCCAAGTACTACAAGCGCGTCATCAGCTGAGACCTTCATCACTGTAAATTCAGTACCCTTGATTTCTACGGTAGTGTAATCGTTTGATGCTGAGAGAAGAGTTATCTCGTCTGCAAACACCAGTTTGTTTCCTTCAATGGTAAATTTTGTGTTCAGAGTGTCAAGGGTACAAGTATACTCACCCTCAGTGGCTGTTGTACCGAGAAGCATCTCGAAGTCACCGGCCTTTTCAAATGCAGGTGTCCAGTTCTTACCATAGTCGTCAACGCTGTCGAAACCATTTGATTCCCACGCTCCTGTTGCCTCATTCCACCACATCCAGTCGTATGGTGCGTCCTCGTTCATAAGATACGTAGTGGCAGTAGCCTGATAATAAGCTCCTGAGCCCGATATCTTGAAAAGCTCCGATGCAAGATCTTCGTACTCAGGCTCTGCTACAGGAATTGTAGTAAGGAGACCAGATTCCTCCTGCGGAAGAAGCGAAGGATCGTTCTTTGCATCTTCAGAGATGAAGTTCCACACGAGCCACCAAGGTCCCTCAGAGTTCGTACGCATTGTGGCGATCTGGAGGAGATAAGGAGTACACTCGATGATATGAAGGTCCATAGTATAGTTTTCACATACTGAATCAAATCCTGCATTATGGAGAGAGTAACATCCGTCAAATGTAATGAGCGGCTGCTTAGGATTTGAAATATTGAGGACAAATTTACCCTTCATAAGAGTGCCGCCGTTAGCATCGTTACGGAAAACTTCTGCTGTACATCCATCAGTTGCAGAAAGCCCAAAGGTCATATAAGAATCCATATATGGATCTGAAGCGCCGATGAGCCAATCTGCAATACCCGGATCCCAGTTTGGAGTCCAGTTTTCACTACCGAAAAGTAGCTCAGTATTACCTTCGCCATTATTCATCACGTCCTCAGGACTCATATACATAAGAGGGCCTGTACAACGTCCGATACCATAGTTTTTATCTATCGGTACCCACTTGCGCGAAGACTCGACACCACCAGCGAGATTTGACCATATCTCATCACTCAACATTCCAAAATCATTTTCTGTAACCTCAAATGAATATGGAGCACCGTATACCGGACCCGCATCTGTAAGGATACCGAATGTAACCTCGTATGTTCCGGCGAAAGGAAGGCTGATGGTCATTGTAGATGACTGCGATCGTCCCTGCGGAGTCTCCCAGAGCGCCACAGCACCTTCAATCAAAGACTGAAGAGTTACGGTATTTCCGTCTACCGTTACCTTATAGGCGATATCATGGACCAGATCGTCAGAAACGTAGGTCACTTCGCCAAGGCTATGCTCCTCCGGCATACACGCACTCACAAGAAATATGAGACACGCTGCTATAGGATATATTAAAGACTTAAATTTCATAATCTTTGTATTTTTAAAGTTTACACTTTATTTCCAACCCTCATTCTGGGTATATACATTTCCAGAAAGAGTGATCTGATTGTCTGGAATACGGCACAGACCACGCTTTGCCTTGATATTGTCAGCGGAAATGACAACAACATCCTCCTTGTTTCCGCTCTTTACATTCCAAGTACCTGCGATTGCATTTGCAGCATAGTCTACACCCTGACGAAGGAGATCCCAATAACGGAGACCTTCACCCATAAATTCACGATGACGCTCCTCGATAACAGTTTCCTTTGAGTATGCAACTGCAGGAAGACCGGCACGGGCACGCACCTGATTCATATATGTGGCATCGCCCTTGAGCTCTGAAAGCATCAGAAGCACGTCTGCATAACGCATTACGATAAAATCCTGGTACTGAGATATCTGGAAATCGTGTCCACCTTCCCATTCTGACTCGGCCTGAACCTCAGGAACTGCCTGACCACCGACATTGTATGAAAGAGGGATATATTTCTTAAGATTGTAACCTGTATACTCACGTTGGTCTGCAAGAACATCTTCAGTCCACATCGCAGTACGACCCTCAGCAACATAATTGATGATAGTAGCAGACTGACGTGCATCACCTGTCTCAAATATGCTCCACGCATCAGGATTGACTGTGCAGGCGCCCCATCCCTTACCATAAGGTACAGCACACACATCAGTTACACCGCGAAGACCAGTCATCACGAGCCAACGGTTACCGGTGTTCACCCCATTATAGTCCTGAGTATAATTGAACTTCATTGTAAATATGAACTCATTCACCTGATCATTCTTACAACCGACACCTACCCAGTCGTGATTGTCAAGTCCAAGGCCGTCACCGGCATCAGTCGCCACGGCAGCTCTCCAAAGACGTGCAAAACCGTTATTCTCCTCTCCAGCCTCTACAAGACCATAGAAACCACTGTTCACAATATCCTCAAGGCCTGCTATGACTTCCTCTCTGGTCACATTTTCAGGCTCCTTGCCATAATAACCGGTATAATAGAGGTAAGCACGTGCGAGCATTGCCTTAGCCGCCTCCGCAGTCACACGGCCGTCATTTGCACTATGCCAAGACTTTGTAGGCTCATACTTGATGTTGGCAGCAGCAAACTTGAGGTCTTCGAAGATGAGAGCATAAGTAGAGTCAGCTGGTGCCTGTGGAACAACTTCCTTTGTAGGAGACTTCAGAAGAGGAACGCGCTCGAAAAGACGGACAAGGTCGAAGTACTGGATTGCACGAAGGAAACGTGCCTCACCCTCAACAGCACCTCTGGTCTCTTCCGGAGAAGATGTATTGAAATCAGCAGCAGGAGCCCAAGTTATGTTGTCCAGCTGGATAATCAGAGAGTTGGCATTGAAGATACCCTGATAATAGGCAGTCCACAATGTCTCAAAGATATTCATATCTGAAGGAGACTCGTTCTGATCGAAACGGTCTACAACCTGGAATCCGCGTCCGTCGGCATTACCTGTAGCACCGAAACAGTCGTCTCCCATAACCTCTGAAGCGAGGAAGAATGAAGGGGAAGCACCACTTGACACAGTACGGCGATATCCATCATAACAACCGACTAAGGCATCTCTTGCATCGGCCATTGTCTTATAATATGTCTGTGAGTCGATACTTGACATAGATTCTGTGTCGAGTGAACAGGCAGTACCGCTTATTGCCAACAGAACTATTGCAACATTTCTAAAAAACTTTTTCATAATTCTCTTTGATTTAAACGGTTAAAACTGGAGATTTATACCAACAAGGAATATACGAGGATGCGGATAGAATCCGAGGTCGATACCAGAGCACCATCCTGAAGTACCATAACCGATTTCAGGATCCATTCCTTCGTATTTGGTAAATGTGAAGGCATTCTGCACAGAAACATAAAGTCTCGCCTGGCTCAACCATTCAGCCCTTGCTAAGCGCGCAAAGTCATATCCGAGAGTGATATTGCTGATACGCAGGAAACTTCCGTCGTGGAGGAAAAGATCCGAGAACTCAGCATAGTTGATATTCGAGTTAGTGACACGAGGTATTCTGTTTGAAGTACCCTCACCGTGCCAACGGTCTAGAATTGCTGTGGTATAATTTGCATATACATTGGTCATATTTCTATATGACTGAACGAGTTCAGCTCCAGCAGAGCCATAGGCAGTCACATTGAAATCGAGTCCTTTCCAGTCGAAACCGAGATTGAAACCATATGTCACATCCGGCATACCGTTTCCGAGGTCAATCTTATCAGAATCGTCAATCACGCCATCGTGGTTCTGGTCAACGAAACGTACATCACCCGGCTGTGGATTTGCCTGAAGCACACCGTTTCCAGCCGCAATATGATCACGGATTTCCTTCTCATTCTGGAAGATACCATCTGTCTGAAGTCCCCACCAATATCCGATAGAGTGGCCATTCTGGGCGCGATAGAACTCCTTGGAGTTATCAAAGAGCTGGTTTGTCTCACCGTGGATGATACCATCGGCATTAGGGATTTCACCGACAACGTTCTTATTGTATGCACCGTTTACTCCTACATAATAATTGAAGTCGCCGATTCTGTCATTCCAGTTAAGAGCAAGCTCAACACCGGTGTTTGTAACGTCACCGCCATTGATATATGGAGCTCCGGTACCTGCTGTAGCCGGAATAGGAGCGGTCACGAGCCAGTCACGTGTAATCTTACGATACCAGTCGGCATTTACAGAGAGTCGGCTGTCAAGGAAGCGTGCATCCGCTCCAAAGTCGAGCTGCTCGGAAGTCTCCCACTTCACATCAGTATTTGCAAGACGCTCCTGAACTGCTCCTGGAGTTTCTGCTGCAGAACCAAGGTCAGCACCGAAGTTGGTTCCGAATGTATAGGTGTGCTTGTTAGTGGAAATAGGAGCTGTATAAGCATAGTTGGAGATATTCTTATTACCGACTTGACCCCACGATGCACGGAGTTTCAAGAAGTCAAGACCTTTTACATCCTGCATCCAATCCTCACTGGTCATAACCCAACCTGCTGACACTGACGGGAAGAATCCCCAACGGTTGCCCTTGGCGAACTTTGACGAACCATCTGCACGGAAAGTAGCATTGGCCATATACTTCTCCTTATAGTTGTATCCCATACGGGCGAAAGCAGACATAGTCTTATCGATATCATTTACATTACCGGAAGGTTTGCCCCAGTATGTTTTATCGTCTGAACCATTGTTGAGCCAAGCGTGTTCAAAGTCCTTGAACTGTTCTACGGAGATCTTATTGTTTCCTGAAACCCACTCGCCATAATTGGTATCCCACTCCGAACCGATCATTGCAGAGATATTATGGTCTTCAGCGATTGTAGTCTGATAAGTTGCCGTATTGATCCAAGAGAAGCTATAACCGCTTGAAAGGCTCTGACTTACAGATGCATAATAATCTGCGTCTGTCGAAGGGATACCGCCATAGACATTCCATCTTGAGTTGAAGCCTATACCGTGGCTATTCGATGAATAATGAGAGAATCCGATTGTAGATTTGATCGACAGTCCCTTCACTGGGGTAAGTTCAGCATAAATGTCACCGATAAAGTTCTGTGACGAAGATGTCGAACGTCCAAGCATCATCGCTGCATATGGATTACCGTCTCCGTTATACCAGTTCTTGAAATCATCCGTATTATAGTCAGAGTCATTCCATATACCATTTTCATCGCCCCATCCATAGTAGTTGTTTCCATATACGTGAGCAAGAGGAGATGTACCGAATGCACCGCGGAGAGTATTGTTATATTGGTTACCTACGCCGATACCTGCTGAGTTACCATATACGAAAGTCATATGCTCGCCCACCTTAAGGAGATCCTTGTAGATCTTGTGCTCTGAGTTCAGGCGTATTCTATAATTCTCGACGCTGGATTTCTCCTTGTTTCCTACAATACCTTCCTGGTTGGTATAGTTGAATGACAGAGCATATACTGACGCGTCATTACCTCCTGTCACTCCGACTGTATAGTTATGAGTAGGAGCTGTATTGCGGAACATCTGTCCCACCCAGTCAGTATCAGCAAGATTGTACTGTGACCAGTCATAAACTGACTGTCCTGAGTTGAGAGCCTGTTCATCCATTATGGTCATATACTGATCAGCGTTAAGCATACGTGCCTGACGGTATACGGTCTGTACTCCATAGTAACCATCGAAGTACACGTGAGCCTGACCTTCCTGTCCGGTCTTTGTTGTTACGAGAACGACACCGTTTGCTGCCTGTGAGCCATAGATGGCAGCTGAGGCGGCATCCTTGAGAACATCAATGCTTTCGATGTCGGCAGGGTTGACTTTAGAGATATCACCCGGCACACCGTCTACAATGTAGAGGGGTCCTGCACTTCCTGTTGTACCAAGACCACGGATTGTAACCTTCATTCCTTCACCAGGCTGGCCTGATGTAGAGGTAATCTGCATACCGGGGGTCTGACCCTGAAGTGCCTGCAATGCGTTTCCTGTACTGCGCTTCATAAGGTCCTCACCCTTTACATTGAGGTTTGCACCAGTGATGAGTTTCTTTTTCTGAACTCCGTAGCCCACTACGACCACATCATCCAGAGCATCAAACTCCTCTTCAAGTACGAAATTGATCACTGAACGTCCATTGATCTGCTCAGTGACCGTCTTGTAGCCAAGACATACAACCGAAAGCTCAGTCGTACCTGTTGGCAACATCATTGAGTAAGTTCCGTCAGCTTCAGTCATTGTACCGACGGATGTACCGAGTACGACGACACCAGCTCCTATAACAGGAGAGCCGTCAGATGCTGCGGTAACCTTACCTGTTACATTGGTCTGAGCATATGCACGCCCGCCCAGGGTAACAATCGCGATCAGCGCTAAAAGCGATGTCACGAGTCTTTTCGGGAAAATCTTTTCCATAGAGACAGTTAGTTAGTTGGTTAATAATATGTGTTTACGTTAAATGTCAATTCATATAAAGACAAAATGGACTTTAACAAA
>JAEIGA010014930.1_pt1 | contig 11823 bp, 12 predicted proteins | sample 9270691 | NCBI WGS metagenome assembly JAEIGA01 (sample SAMN17057246, study PRJNA624740) | gut metagenome | biome: biome; isolation source: fecal sample | host: Bos grunniens | place: China: Xizang | collected 2019
CACAAATGCAGGTATCATTCCATATCTTAACATATTTGTGGGTTTGAAGGTATTTGTGGGATTGTCATCAATCGTTATTGCATTTGCCGGTTTCAAGAAACTTGTTGAGGAGGGTGAATAATGATTTCTATCGGACCAATTGCGTTTGCATTGATATTGGGACTGGTTATCGGTTCACAAATCCACCTTAAAAGCAGTGACACTCATTTCACTCTCGCAGTGTTTATAATAATACTTATTGCAGGAATTATTGTAGCCTGGCAGTCAGGTAACTATCCGTTCTACACTGACCTGCCGATTTCAACTGCATTTTTATCTGCATTAATAGGAATTTTTGTAGGCAAACTAATATTTGCAAGGAGTAAATAAGGAGTTTTTATAATGTTTTTAACAACTAATACATGTGAAGAAAAAGAGGAGTGTATTAATTCATGTCCTACAAAATCTATTAGATTAATTAATGGCAAACCATTCAGCTGTCTTACATGCGGAATATGTTGCAAAAACTGTCCTAATGGCGCAATATTCCAGAATAGTTATGGAGGATATGTTGTAGACAGGGCTAAATGTAATGGCTGTGGAATGTGTATGTACAACTGCCCGACTAACAATATCACTATTGAAGACGGTATCGTTTATGGAATTTGCTCACGTTGCGGAGCATGTGCAGAAGCTTTCCCGGATAGTCGTGTAGATGGCTTTGAGCTTGAAAAAGATAAACAAATCACATTAATCAAATCAATGAACATATTAAATCCTCCATTGAATGATGTTCCTCACAAATCTGAAAATATTGTAGAGGAAGTTTCAAGAAGTTACTTTGGAACTGACACCGATAAATGTATTTTATGCGGAAGATGTGAAGAATATTGTCCGATGGGAGCAATTCATGTTAAAATTGACCGTGATGAAGGAATTTGCCGTGAGTGTAGGTTATGTAGTGATGTTTGTCCAAATGAATCAATGAACAAGCATCAAATTGTAAACAGCTCATCCTGTACACTTTGTCTTAATTGTATGAAAGCATGTCCTCATGATGCTATTTCTGTTGAGGACTTTGAAATTATTGTCAATAAGATTAATCAAAAGGCGACAGGAAAAATCATATCATGTCTTAATTGTGGTTTATGTGCGGACTTATGTGAAAATGAATCCCTCAGGAATGTTGATGGACGCCTGAGATATGACCCAACATCAGACACTGAAAATATTTCTCATGATGTTGCTATTGATTCATGTCCGATTCATACATTGACTGAAGACAGTGAAATGTTTATTTATGACGAATTTGAAGATAAGGAACTGCCTGCATTATCCGGCTTTTGCGTATCCTGCGGAAAATGTGTTCAAGTTTGTGATGAAGCCCAGGCACGTCAATACATGACCCATACTTGGGATGGAAAAGTATCAGACGATTGTATTTCCTGCGGAATATGTGTGGAAGTATGTCAGGAAGAGGCAATTACATTATACAGAGGTACAATATCTGTCAAATTGGATAAATGTATATTATGTGAAAACTGTGCTGTTCACTGTCCTGTTGATGCGATTCCAAAATCTACAATGTATAAAAACGAAATTGTCGATGGATTCAACTTCATCGAACAGAAATTATGTATGCATTGTGGCGTTTGTCACGGAATCTGTTCATATGATGCAATTGATGAAATTGATGGTAATTATGTAGTTAATGAAGAAAAATGTACATATTGCGGAGCCTGTAAGAATGCATGCCCTGCAAGAGCATTTTTATTCGAAAGAAATTTTAAAGATTCAATAGAGGGTATTTAAATGAGTATTATAAGAATAGCTTTGGAAGGAGCATTTACTAACTTTAAAAGAATCTTTTTTGCAGCTGATAGAGTTACAGACATGGAACTTAGAAAACAGATTTCAACCCTTTCAGTAGAAGTTGATGACCGTGTTGACGAGAAGGCCTGTATTGGATGTGCGGGCTGTGCTAATGTCTGTCCTACAGGTGCAGTTGAGATGAAAAAATTGGCAAGTCCTGTAAAAATTACTGATGGATGGACTAAAAGTGAAGTACCCGAAATTAATCTTGAAAAATGTGTAGTTTGTTATTATTGCCATGATTTCTGTCCTGTATACTCACTTTACGGTGAAAAAGGAACAATTCACCCAAGCTGTGTTGGAGATCAGGAAGTTGATATTGCAGATACTATGAATAAGCCGTTTAAGATATCTGAAGACAAACTTAAATTTATTGCACAATATTTATCCGATAATACGGTATTGAAAAATAGAGAGGATGGTGATTAGATGGGTCTTAAATCATTTTCAAGAGCAAGAGCAATACATGTCATGCTGGTTTATACTGGTGGATGTAACGGATGCGATATTGAAATTGTAAACTCAATATTATCACCAAGATTCGATGCCGAACAGTATAATGTGTTTTTAACCTGGAATCCTCGTGAAGCCGATGTGCTTGTTGTCACAGGACCGGTAACTCATTTGAATAGAAAACCGTTAGAAAAAATTTATGAAGCTATTCCTAATCCTAAGTTAGTGGTAGCTGCAGGAAGTTGTGCTTTGATGGGTGGAGTATACAAAAACTGTTATGGAGATATTCCATCTGAAGAGATTGAAGGGCCAGTGGAAAATATTATACCGGTAGCTGCAAAAATTCCCGGCTGTGCTGTAAGGCCGCAGGATGTTTTGGCGGGAGTTGTATCATTGTTACCTACATTATTAGATGCGGATTAAAGAGGGGATTAAATGGATGAAAAAGTACCAAGAAGTAATATTATAGAAACTGAAATTCCAATGGGTACAGTTCACCCTGCTGCATTGGAACCATATAGGGTAAGATTTTTCGTTGAAGACGAAATTGTCCAGGAAGCGGAAATCACTATTGGTGTAAATCACAGAGGAATTGAAAGAATTATGGAAGGTCTTCCTGTTGAAAAGGCAAATTCCCTTACTGAAAAAATTTGTGGAATTTGTTCCAATGCACATATATGGAATTCATGCAGAACTGCTGAAATTGGTTTAGGTATTGAAATTCCAGAGAGAGCTATTTACATTCGTGTCTTAATGAGTGAACTTGAACGTTTGCATTCACACTTCTTATATTTAGCGCATGGTTGTGAAGTATTGGCTCACGAAACATTTTCCATGAGAGTGTTCTATTTAAGAGAAATTGTAATGGAATTGCTTGCAATGATTGGAGGTAACAGGGTTCAATACGGCTGTTCTGTTTTAGGAGGAGTAAGGCCAAGATGCGATCTGGATGAAGCAAAATTATTAAGGATTAAAAATGATATGGATGCCATAGAAGAAGGCCTGACAGGTTTTGTGGAAAGATTCACTGCTGATCCGATAGTCATGTCAAGGATTGCAGGAATCGGAGTATTGCCGCAAAAACAGGCCATTGAACTGGCAGTAACCGGACCGAGCCTAAGGGCAACAGGTGTTGCAAGAGATTTAAGAACAACCATGTTTGAATATGATAACTTTGACTTTAATGTTATCACACAACCGGACGGCGATGTAAAATCAAACTTGATAATGAGAGCTTTGGAATCATTTGAATCAATCAAACTTATCCGTCAGGCAATTGCCAATATCCCTGAAGGTAAAGTAGTCAACAGGGATTGGGAAATGTTTGACACTGATATTATTGAAAGTTATATTGAAGTTCCAAGAGGAACTCTATATCACTCATACGCACTTGAAAGTGGAAGAGTAAGGCACTGTGTTATAAGGACTCCGTCAATGGCAAATATTGGCGCTATGCAATATGCCTGTATCGGAGACCAGATTACTGATGCTCAATTATGTATTGTACAATGCGATCCATGTTTTACATGTACCGACCGTGCAATTGAAATAATCAGGAGGTAAAAAATGTTGGAAAATACTATTATTCATTCAGTTATTGCAATAATAGCAACTGTTCTTGTATGTTTTATAATATCCACATTGCTTCCTGGAATTGAACGTAAATATATTCATGCAAGAATTCAACAAAGAATCGGGCCTGTTGTAATTGCTCCGGGAATAATGGCTCCAATTAAATTCATGTTTAAGGAAAATGTAAAAGTTTCATCTCCGGTTTCCGGATTATATAAATTATTGCCGATTGTATGCTTTATTGTTGTTTTATGCATTTTAATTGCATTAACTCCTCAGGCTTATAAAATTCCGGCACTTGCAAGCCTTGTGGCCATTGTAGGATTTTTAAAGGTCGAAGAAATTTGTTATGTACTTATGGGAGCTTTATCCAAATCAGTAATGTCTGTAAATATGCCGTTCCCTGACCAGATTAAAGGTGCAGTTCACAATAATGCAAATAGATCATTTATCGAAGATATAAGTGCAAGAAGGTCTTTAAGAATGATTACTTACGGATCTTTCCCATTATATTTAGCTTTATTTGCTCCGGTCACTGCAGCAAGAAGCATATTTTTACCGGATATTGTAGCATATCAGCATGCTCACGGACCGTTCCTCTTCACTGTAGCTGGTGGAATTGCAGCCATTGTATTTTTCATTGGTTATATGATTATTCTAAACGAATATCCATTTTCAATTATTAAAGCAAAATCCGATGTAATTGAAGGACCATATATGGAATATGCGGCCAAATATAGGGCTGTCGTCTATCTGACCAGAGGATTTTTCATGTTTGTGCTTGGCGCAGTATTTTCAGTATTGTTTATCGGAATACCTCCAAATGTATTTTCATTAGGAATTTTGGTAAATATTGCTGTAGCTTTAATATTTGTATTTATGATGGGAATACTTTCAGCATTTAGCCCAGTATTTACAAACAGACAATTGCTGCCAACTATAATAGGTACAACATTACTTGGAATCTTATCTATAGTGCTTGGATTGTTATGAGGTGATTATTTTGAAATTTGTTATGAGACCATATCATATAGTAAGTCTTGCAGGATACATTGTAGAATGGGATTTTCCTTACAGAAATCTCATTATTGTAAATAAAACCTCTGAACCTATTAAGATTGAGATACCAGTTTTTCATGAAGAATGGATTGACGAACACAGAGAGTTAGGTCTAGAAGTAATTCCTGTATATAAAAATGATACTTTTTTAAGCATGTGGAAAAGAGCCCATGCTGAACTTGATAAAGTAAGGCCAAATGATGAGTGATTATACATTAACCATTAAAAGTTTTGAGAAAAAAGGAGTATTGGACGATATTACTGATGTTATTACTAGTCATGGTGCTAATATTAGTTATGTCCATCTTTTTGTTGAAAAAAACAATGTTGGTTCTATTAATCTGGAACTTGAGCATGTAACTAACATCGAAGAACTTGTATCTGATTTGGAAAAGATATCTGAAGTTAAATCTGTTGAATTACATGGTTCTCAATCAGACATATGGGGAAAACGTATAATCATCGTTGGTGGTGGAGCACAGGTATCACAGGTTGCTACCGGCGCAATAACTGAAGCGGACAGGCATAATATACGTGGTGAACGTATAAGTGTAGATACAATTCCATTAGTTGGGGAAAAAGCTTTAGCAGAAGCTATTGAAGCTATTTCAAGACTTCCTCGTGTAAGCGCCCTTGTTCTTGCAGGGTCTCTTATGGGAGGGGAGATTACTCAATCAGTTAAAAAAGTTAAGGAAGAAAGTAATCTAGTTGTAATTTCCCTTAACATGCCTGGAAGCGTAACTGAATATGCTGACTTGATTATAACCGATCCTATTCAGGCAGGTGTTTTGGCGGTAATGGCCATTGCAGATACTGCCGTATTTAATATTGAAAGACTCGGAGACAATATTAAATTTTAAATTGATGTTTATGGACATATAGGGGAGTTAGTTTCTAACTCCTTTAAAGTGAATAAGGATTATTTATCCTTATTTACTTTGTTTTTTTACTCTTTAATGCAGATATCTCTATACTCGCATGCATTACATTTTCTAGGATTTTTTTTAACATGAGGGAGCTTTTTGTTATCTGTAATTTCTTTAACTTCTCTCATCACGTCAAATAATCCTTTTCTGAGATTAACGTCCATTACTACAGGACGTCTTTCACCAATTTTATCATAATCAACAAAACCGACATATACATCGGTTTCAAATTCTTCTTCTATAAGTATTGCACATGCAACAAGCTCAATTGCATCCTGGTCCCAAACGCCTTTAAGGGGAGGATTTGAATTTTTAATAATAATGGGGTAGTATTTGCCGTCACTTATTTCTACCTTGTCACACATTCCTATCAATTCAAGTTGAGAATCTTTTAGAAGATAAGAATACATGCAGTTTGGAAAAAACATGTCAATTATTGCAAATGCGTGTTTGTCAAAAATCATCATGGACTGTTTTATTTTAAGTGCAGTAATTTTAATGTTAAAATAAGTATCATCTATTATCTGGTTAATTTCAGATGCTTCTAGCCCTAAGTCCATAGATTTAATTGCATCTGCGGTACTTCTGATATAGGAATCAATATTATCAGATAAGATATGTTCAATTTCAGCTACATTCATTTCTTTTCTTATTTTTCTCATATTTTTTTGAATCAGGTCTTGAACATCGATTTTAAGCTTTTTAATTTCGATTGCAAGCTGATAATCTTCATTTTCCTGAGTATCTACATGTTTTTGAATGTAGAGCTTCATCGGACAGTACATGTGTGTTTTTATTGAAGAAATGTTTATCATATTAAAACCTCTTAAATTACGTAATATTACTTAGATTTTAATAATATATAAAATAAGAAGTTATAAATGCTTTAAATTATGTTAAATAAAATAAAAAAAGAGAATAGCTAATAATTTAGCTATTTAAAGTCAATTTTACACGTTGTAGTAATCTTTATTTCGTGCAGACAATTGTGCAAGAATACATGGAGCTATTATCACAACAATTGTTAATATTAACATTACTAGTGAACTCAGGCTGTCTGATGAATAATATGTTGTAATTACTCCTTGTATCCAAAGACCCAGGATACAAATAGGTAAAATGTATTTGATGACTATTTTCCAAGTTTTTCCGACTTTAATTGTTGAATTGTTATTTAAGGTTTCAATTAAATCATCAAATTTGTAAATCCAGCCAAAGACTATGCACTCAAGAAGTACCGCAAATAATAATGCGAAGTTATTTAAGAATGCATCGAAGATTCCTAAAATTGTACTTCCGATACTTGTTGTAAAGATTATTGAAATACAAAAACCGACAATACAGACTACAGTTGCGGTCTTTTTACGTTCGATAAGGAATTTTTCAGAAATTGAATAGCATACTCCTTCAAGAAGTGCGATAACAGATGTGATTCCTGCAAATAAGATACATAAAAAGAATAATGGTCCAATTATCTGTGATGCAGGACCCATTATATTGAATACCTGTGGGAATACTACAAATGCCAGTCCTGTTCCGGATGTTACAAGTTCATTAAATGGAATTCCGCTTGTCACGGTCATGAACCCTAAAATGGAAAAAATTCCAATTGAGTTAAACACTTCAAAACCGGAGTTTGAAAATGCTACGATTACTGCGTTATCCACTAATTTTGAACCTTCAGGCAGATAGCTTGCATATGTCATTGCAATTGCCATTCCTAAACTTAGGGAAAATACAATTTGTCCAAATGCCGCTAGCCATACGTTAAAATTGCCCAGTGCGGACCAATCCGGTGTAAAAATTTGTGTATAGCCTACTGATGCACCAGGTAAGGTTAATGAGAATGCAACAATAACTACAACAATTCCGCAAAGTATAGGTAATAAAATTTTACTTACCTTACCGATTCCATCATTCAAATCTCTTTTGATAATAAACCATGCTATAAACCAGATAACAAATACTGAAACAAGGACAACAGGTACGATTGTAAACAATCCAGATGTTGAGTTTGTAGACTGTAATACGGTATTGGTGAAATATAAATCAGGATTTGATCCCCACGCTTTTGTAAAGCTTAAGAATATGTAAATTAAATCCCATCCAACAACACAAACGTAATATGTCGTAATTAAAAATACTACAGTAAGTATAAACCATGCTACTGGTTCTAATTTTTCGTTGATTGAATATAATATTCTTGCAAGTGATTTTTTGAACTTGAATCCGACAGCGTATTCTACTAAAACAAATGATATTCCTAAGAGAAATAGTGAAACGATGTAGGGAATCATGAATGATCCTCCACCGTTAGAATATAAAACATTTGGGAAACGCCAAATGTTTCCAAGACCTACAGCAGAACTGATCATTGCCATCATAAATGCAAGATTACTATTCCATTCTGATTTTTTCTGTTCTGTCATATAATCACATTAATTTTAATATTATTATTTTAGGAGTTTGAAGCTTATATATTATTTGTTTAATTTTGATTAATATGGCTTATTTCTTTCTTAAAAAGTATGAATGAACTGATATCTGTTATTTTTTTAACGTGAAGGATATTCGTTTGGTAAAAATAGTGAAAAGTTAATAATGAGTGTCATATATTTTTGATGTTTGTTTAAAAAATTGAGTATTATTTTTTTTGGTTATATGACATTTTTTTGAAATTGTGTAATTTGGTAAATATTTTTGAAAATTCCTGTCTGATAGTTTGTCAAAATTAGTAATTTAGTAATGTAAACTATTTTAAACATTTATTTTTTTTAATTAAAGCACTAAACTGCTTTAATTTAAATAATAGTTACTATATATATATATATATATATATCTTTTGATTAAACAATGAATTTTAAATGATTTAATTAAAATTAGGTTATTTTAAAGTTGTTTGAAAAAGATACTGTGGTGAAGTGATTATTAATTTAAGTGCCCCAACACTATATTAATATCACTTTTCACCTGTTACTGTTAAACAAACAACCGGATAGATTGAATGATTGCAAGTAACATTAATAATTTATATATTAAATGCTATTTAAAGTTATTTAAAATAGTTGCAGATGAAATGCAAAGTTATCATAGCTTAGCTATGCTTTTAAAATAATTAAACTTTTTTTCATTCAATTTAAGCTAATAATTGTTTATCAAAAGTTATTGCAATAATCAGATGTGATAATTATGAAGCTAAAAAAGATAATGCTGATAACGTTATTGCTATTGGCAATTCTAACAATGGGTGCTGTTAGTGCTGGCGGAGATGCTTCAGCCATTGATGATAATGGCGATTTGTCTCAAGGCCTGGATGATACACTGACAGTTGAGAACTCTCAGGAGGATTTGGCTATAAGTACCTCTGAGGAAACTATTGCTGGTGATGATACAGAGGATGTGTTGTCATACGAAGCAACTGATTTTAATGTAAAAATAAACGAATCAATTGATCTGGCTGATGAATATCCTGCGGTCACTTTTGACGTGCCGAGCGGCGCTGACGGTGAAATTATGGTACAAACCAATTATACCAGTTATAATTTAGGTTTTGACCTAGAATACTTCACTGAACCTCAGCTTACTTTGGATGATTTGCATATCTATTCTGCCGGATCATACTTTATCAATCTTACTTTTGTCACAAAAAATCATGATGAAATATATCTGGCTTCAGGAATAATAGATGTGACCGGAACAGTTTCACCAAGTGATTTTAACGGTAAAATAAGTCATATGATATCAACTTCATTCACTGATGGGGAAATTTTTAAACTTGAAGAATCTCCAGTTCCTGGAAATATAGTCGTTTTTGTAAACGGCGATAAGGACTATTCCAAATCTGTTTTAGCAGGTAGTGATATTTCCATTATGGATTCGGATTTAAGCTTTTATGGTGTTAATGGGGAGTATAATGTTTTAGTCAAATTCAACACTACATATGGAAAAGCATTCACAATTAGCGAGTTTGACTTGGAATATGATGTCGATTCATTTTACGGCAAAAAATATTATAGTGATTATACCTCAATAACAGAAACTGAAATTTTCTCGATAAATGACTGTCCGTTTGACGGAAAGCTGATTGTTTATGTCGACGACAATCAGGATTATGTCACTTCACTTTCAAAAGGTGATGATGTTTCAGTATATGATTCAAATTTGAGCTTTTATAATAAAAAAGGAGTTTATGGTCTTTCATTTGAATTCAACACCACATCCGGAAAAATACTAGAAATTGTTGAATTCGATCTGGACTATGATATCGAATCATCATCACATGAGTCAGGCCTATATATAAATCTGCCAAAAGAAGTTGATTTCAGTTCTTATTTGGTATATCTTGCATACATTAGCGATGACATTAATCTGACAGGTACAGTTACACTTTCCATTGACGGTAAAGAGTATTACAGCAAGAAACTTGATGGACAACGTGATTATCTATTTATTTATGATACTGACCTGACAGGTTTTGACATTGGAGATTTCATCGGAAACCACACTGTTAAATTGACTTATAATAATATCACTGAGCAATCAGTAGTTTCATTCGTATTTGAACCGTATTTCATCGTTCCTTATAATCTTGCAGTTGGTGAATCATCATGCATGGTTTTCAAGGCCACATCCAAATCAAAAGGTAGTGCAAGTTTATATGATGCCGTCTATGATGAATCAAAAGATGACTACTATCCGGGCAACCTAATCGGAACATATACTATTGATGGTGCATCAACTGTTGTTCCGCTGCCGGCCCTAAAAACAGCTGGAGGCAACGTATTTTTCGTAAATTATACTATAGATGGAAAAAATGATGCAAAACCGTTTGGAATCTATGCTGCTGAAAACGCAAAGGAATTTACATCAAGCATATCTGCCAGTGTAATTGGTGTGGGCGATTCAGTCACCATTAAGGTAACTGGTCCTAAAGTTGGAGGAATTGACTTTATCAATGATGCAACTCCAGTCAAATATTATCCGATGACCAATGGTACAGTACAATACACTTTTTCAAACCTCACAACAGGCAAACATATTCTTGGAGTGTCATTTGACGGTTTGGGGGAAAGTGATCTTTTCTACTCAAATTCATTCACTGTAACTGTAGTTGATGGAAATGTTACAACACCAACAGATATTTCAACTGTTAATGTGGCATTGTCCAAAACCGCTTTCACCTATAATGCTAAAGTTCAAAAGCCAACTGTAACTTTATCCGATGGTGCTGTTTTAAAAGAAGGTGTTGATTATACTCTTAAATGGTCTAGCACTTCACCTAAAAACGTTGGAACATACACAGTTACAGTTACTGGAATCGGTAATTACAATGGAACTGTAAAAGAAACATTTAACATTAACAAGGCTGCAAATCCTTTAGCTATCAAAGCAAAAACAGTTAAACTGAAATTCTCTGCAGTTAAAAAGAAAGCGCAGACTCTTGCGGTTTCCAAAGTAATCACATTTTCCAAAAAAGGTCAGGGAACCTTATCATATGCCAAAGTGAGCGGTAACAAGAAAATTACCATCAACAAGAAAACCGGTAAGGTCACTGTTGCAAAAGGCCTTAAGAAAGGAACCTACAGTGTAAAAGTCAAAGTTAAAGCGGCAGGTAATGCCAACTACAAGGCATCTGCCTACAAGACTGTTACTTTTAAAGTTATAATAAAATAAGGGATTAAATTCCCATTATATTATTTTTTTAATGGAGGTTAAATAAATGAAATACAAAAAGCTGATGCTGGTGACATTACTGTTAATGGCTATTCTAACAGTTTCTGCAGTAAGTGCAGAAGACAATGCTACAAGTGATGTCGTCAGCTTAGATGATGTTAATGTAATTGAAGTTGCAGATGACGATTTGTCTGCTGAGGCTTCGGATTCCAATTTCACACAATTGGATAATGATATTATTTCCGGTGACGGTAACCTGACACATGATTATGCATTTGATCCGGATACA
>JAEIGA010014931.1_pt1 | contig 11823 bp, 9 predicted proteins | sample 9270691 | NCBI WGS metagenome assembly JAEIGA01 (sample SAMN17057246, study PRJNA624740) | gut metagenome | biome: biome; isolation source: fecal sample | host: Bos grunniens | place: China: Xizang | collected 2019
GCTTCACCGGCGTATGCAAATCCGTCGGTAAAATATGAGAATATCATCAGGAGCTTCATCATTATGGAGCTGACAGCAAGAAGAAGGTCTCCGTAACGGGCCGATATGACTGTAAAGCCGATATAGATGGCTATGAAACAGAGGGAACGTACGAAGAGATCAGCATTCATTACAAAGAAGCGACGGGTCTCGCTACCCTTGAACACATCCTTCAGATCCGAGAACGAAAGCATCGACATCGTATTCCTGCGATACTTCACGAGCATCAAAGAGACGGCCACAAGAAGTCCTGAATATTGGGCCGTCACCGTTCCTGCCGCAATACCAGCAAAGCCCATTCCGTCAAAGCCGAGAGAAGGGATTCCCAAGGCGAGAACAAAGCTCATCAAAACATTCATTCCATTGACAGTCAGATCAGTAATCATCGGACTGACACTATCCTGCATACCAATGAACCAGCCCTTGAAGGCCATCAGTCCGAGAGTCGCAGGAGCCGCCCATATTCGTATGAAGAAGTATTGTGATGCAAGCTGACGGACTTCCGGAGTACAGTCGACAACAAGGAAGGCCGCCTTGACAAAGAACCATTGTATGGCGATCAGGGCAAGAGCACAGGCAAATGCGATTCCGAGCGCCCTCGCGAAGATTCTCGCACATTCCTTACGGTCTCCCCTGCCGAATGCCTGAGCCGTCAGTCCACCTGTGCCCACACGGAGAAACCCGAAATTCCAGTAGAGCAGGTCGAAGAGCATTGTGCCGATGGCGATGCCGCCGATCATAGTCGCAGCATTGGCATCGAGATGACCTGCCACAGCTATATCCACCATTCCGACTATAGGGACGGTGATATTGGCCAGAATGCTCGGGATGGCCAGCTTCAATATATCCTTGTTGATGGTTTTCATATTGTCATTCAAGGGAAGTATCTCTACCTGTATTTGCCTTCTTCGTCAAGCATGCCGAGGTATGAGCTGTAGCGCTCATAGCTTATCTCTCCTGCCTCGACGGCTTCCTTGACTGCACAGCCGGGCTCGTGCGTATGCGTGCAAGGGGTGAAACGGCAGGATTCCGATGCCTTGAGCATTTCAGGAAAGTAGAGGGCGATCTCTTCCTTCTTGAGATCGACCAGGCCGAAGCCGCGAAGACCCGGGGTATCGACGATGAAGCCGAGGGATTCCTCGACAGGCTCGGAATGGCAGGTGGAAAGAGCGTACATTTCATAGAATGTAGTGGTGTGCTTTCCCTGAAGATGGACGTCAGAAATCTCTCCGACACGAGGGTCGAGGGACGGATCCAAGGCCTTGATCAGCGATGACTTTCCGACTCCGGATACACCTGAAAAGAGGGAGACATTGCCCTTGCAGACCTCTCTGAGGGCATCTACACCCTCTCCGGTCATAGCTGAAACCTCCATAACGGGATATCCTGCTCCTTCATATATCTCGTGGAAGGCCTCAAGCATTTCCTTATGCGACTCCCTGTACAGATCGACTTTGTTGAGCACGATGGTCACAGGCACGTTATACACCTCGCAGGTGACCAGGATACGGTCAAGGAACGGAAGCTTTATCTCCGGATAATCTATTGTCGCGATTATGAATGCACGGTCAAGATTGGCCGCTATGATATGTGACTGGCGGGACAGATTGGTGGATTTGCGGATGATGTAGTTCTTGCGTGGGGTCACTGACGTAATGGCCACAGGATTCTCAAGCGTAAGGTAATCCGATGCCAATTTCTGCCCCTGATCGGTCACTATGGTTCCATCCTCACGTAATGCATCCTGAGGAACATCCGCTTCGAAAGACACGATGTCACCCACTGCCACCGGATTGGTCGCCGTACTGCCCTTAAGCCTGATCTTTCCTCTCAATACAGCAGGGAAAAGCTCCCACTTGGGAAGCTGAGCCAGAAGATAATGGCTTCCCGTATGTTTAACGACTGTCGCCTGTCCTTTAATCGTCATATCAACCCATTTAGAAAGTGCAAAGATAAAGAATTTCCGTTTTTATCATTACCTTTGTAGGATATAGAAACAATAATATGATGCAGGACAACCATATCGACACCGCTCTGAAGGAGCTGTTCGGCGGTCTGAAGTTCACAGATGAACCGAAAGGTCTGTATGACCCATTGAGATATATGATGGAAATCGGGGGAAAGCGCATCCGCCCAAGGCTTTGCCTGACAGCCTATTCGCTGTTCAAGGAAGGCTTCACTGAGGATATCCTTTCTCCGGCAGCATCGCTGGAGGTCTTCCACAGTTTCACCCTGATCCACGATGACATCATGGACAAGGCTGACGTAAGACGCGGAGTGCCTACGGTCTATCGCAAATGGGACGAGAACACAGCCATACTTTCCGGAGACGTGATGTCGATCGAGAGTTACAAGCTCATAGCAAAAGCGCCTGCAGAAGTACTTCCAAGGGCATTGGATCTATTTTCAAAGACTGCAGCGGAGGTCTGCGAAGGCCAGCAGTACGATATGGATTTCGAGAATCTCGAGTATGTCCCTATGACGGATTACCTGAAGATGATCGGGCTTAAGACAGCCGTGCTCATCGCTTGTTCCGCAAAGATGGGAGCGATTATCGCAGGAGCGTCCGAGGAGGAATGCAACCTTCTCTACCGATATGGATACGACATAGGTCTGGCATTCCAGATTGCAGACGACTGGCTTGACACATACGGAGATCCGGCCGTGTTCGGAAAGGCCATCGGAGGAGATATCGTGAACAATAAGAAGAGCTGGCTGATGACAAGGGCTTTCGAGAAGGCAGGCGATACGAGGGCTCAGCTGCTGGAGGCTATGGCAATGCCTGTGGAGACCGAGGAGGAGAAAGAAAAGAAGATAGCTGCAGTCAAGGCGGTCTATGACAGTCTCGGGGTCGGCAATGAGGCCAAGGAGGAGATCACCAGGCTCCACGCCCAAGCTATGGAATATGTTTCTCAGCTCAGCCTGGCTCCTGAAAAGGCAGCTCTGCTGGAGGATTATGCAAAGAAGTTGATTGGACGAACCAAATAGAAATCAATTGATTATGAATATAAATAATACAAAGGCGAAGACCTTGGAGATAATGGCTCCGGCCGGCAATTTCGAATGTCTGCACGCAGCCATTCAGGGAGGTGCGGACTCGATATATTTCGGTGTGGAAAAGCTGAATATGAGGTCGCACTCCGCCAACAATTTCAAAATAACCGATCTCGCGGAGATCGTAAGGATATGCTCCGAACATAATGTGAAGACATATCTGACCCTCAACATCGCTCTCTTCGGAGAGGATCTTGCGGATATGAGACGCACATTGGATGCAGCCAAAGAGGCCGGAATCACCGCCGTCATAGCTTCAGATATGGCAGCGATCCTATATGCCCGTCAGATCGGAGTGGAGGTGCATATTTCCACTCAGCTGAGCATTTCGAACGTCGAGGCTCTGCGTTTCTATGCACAGTTTGCCGACGTGATCGTCCTCGCACGAGAGCTCAATCTGGGACAGGTCAAGGAAATCAAGAGAATCATCGATCAGGAGCAGATCTGCGGCCCTTCCGGCCGTATCGTCGAGATCGAAATGTTCGCTCACGGAGCCCTCTGCATGGCCATTTCCGGAAAATGTTATCTCAGTCTCCACGAATACGGCGCATCGGCAAATCGCGGATCCTGTTTCCAGCTCTGCCGCCGAGCATACAAGGTAGAGGACAGGGAGACCGGTATGCAGCTGGAGATAGACAATAAATACATAATGTCCCCTAAGGATCTGTGCACCATAGAGTTTATGGACAAGATCATCGATGCCGGAGTGACCGTGTTCAAGATCGAGGGACGTGCACGCTCTGCCGAATATGTCAAGAGGGTTGCATCATGCTACCGCCGTGCGGCTGATGCCGTTTGTGATGGATCATATACACCTGAGCTTGGAGCATCTTTCAAAAGCGAACTTGAGGAAGTATTCAACAGAGGCTTCTGGGACGGATATTATCAGGGAGCGAAAATGGGTGAATGGTGCGACGTATACGGCAGCACAGCCACACGTAAGAAGGCTTACTGCGGCAAGATTACCAATTGGTTCGGAAAGCTCGGCGTGGCGGAAATACTTGTCGAGTCCAATCCTCTCAAGGTCGGCGACAAGATACTTATCATAGGCCCGACATCAGGATGCGTGGAATATACTGTCCCGGAGATCCGGGTGGATCTGAAACCGGTCCAGGAAGCCGGCAAGGGCATATATTGCTCGATTCCTATAGACTGGAGCAAGGTGGTTCCCGGAGCCCGCGAAGAGGAGCTCAACCTCTGCGGAGAGGGCTGCAGCGAGAGCGCCTGCCGCGCCATAGAGGAAACGCGCCTGCGACGTAGCGACAAGGTCTACATCTGGCCGGAAGTCTGATATCCACACATATAGCAATACCACTGCTCCCATCCGTAAATCTGCCGTTTTTACGGACAATGGAGGAGAAACATGACGGGAGATCAGGCGAAGAGTTCGCGAAGGACTTTGAGGGAATTTACATTCACGGCGGATTCACTATGGAATTCGATGTAGCGGAGGAGCTCCTCCGCTATTTCGTTTCTTACGGCACCGCTCAAGGGGATGAGCATCGATTCGGCGAATGTGGAGGACATAAAGCGCTCTACCATAGGCTGATGAGATCCGGTGAACGGAATCAGATCCTTGGCCTCAGGGCTGAAACCGAGGGCTACGGCAAGCTCGAGAAGGAAACGAATGTGGAAATTGCTGAAATCTGTGGTAACAGCATCCAGAAGGAGGATATTATTCCTGCAGAGTTCGAAAAGTCCCTGCTCGGCGGCACCGTCCCTGATCACCCTGTACAGCACCTCACTGATGAACATCGTCATCGAGTTCTTGAAAAGATTGTTGCGGATCCCCAGCAGAGGATATCTTGCAGAAAGATTTCTGGCAGTGTAGAGATCGGATTTTGTGCTCTCGACCACTTCCGCCTCCAGTATGCTCAGAGGCAGGAGGAGAGTCATCACGGCTTTCTTGCCGGCTCCCCTTATAAGAAAACTTCGCCGCCCATATTCCCTGCTGAGGGTATGGACGACGATTGAATTCTCACCGAACTTGGTGGTATGCAGAACTATGAGTTCGGCGGTCTGGGTCATAAAATTATTTTTTGTGAAGCCACTGTGCCATTGCTCTGAGAGCTTTGCCCCTGTGCGAAATGGCATTCTTCTCTTCTTCAGTTATGTCGGCAAGTGTCATTCCCGGAAATTCGTCCGCTATGAATATAGGATCATAACCGAATCCTCCGTTTCCTGACTTCACGCGTGCAATCTCACCCTCAAGTGTGCCTTCAAACATCTTGACTTCACCATTGATTATCAATGTGATGACGCTCTTGAATCGTGCTCTCCTTGAAACCGGCTTGGTCCTAAGTCCCATAGATGCCGCAATCTTCGCCTCGCCTTCAAGAACCGAAAGCTCATAAAGGACCTTGTCCATATTGGCATTGAAGTCCTTTCCTTCTCCGGCATATCTTGCCGTATAGACTCCTGGTGCTCCGCCAAGGGCATCCACCTCAAGTCCTGTATCATCTGCGAAACAATCGCATCCGACTTTGTCAAAAAGATAGCGTGCCTTCTGTAATGAATTGGCTCTCAAGGTATTTCCAGTCTCCGGAATATCTTCCTCAACACCTACCTGCGCGAGGGAAACGAGCTCAAAGCCCTCACCTAAAATTTCAGACGCTTCACGTAATTTACCGATATTGCCCGTTGCAAATACTAACTTCATAATCTATTACTACTAAAAACCGCTGCAAAGGTATAAATAAATTTCGTATTTTTGTGGCACTATATGTGAGGACAAGAAAGATGCCTCAACAAATGATTATGATTATGAGAAAATACTTTATAAGTATCATTCTGGCTCTGACAGCCACTGCAAGCCTTTCAGCCCAGTCCCAGAACTTCAAGCTAGGACAATGGAGCGAGATCCACAATTCCATCCTGAAGGAGCTCAACCGCTCATACGTCGACACTCTGCCGCTTGACAGGATCATGCGTGCCGGAGTGGATGCGATGCTGGAAGAGCTTGATCCATACACGATATACATCCCGGAAGAGGAGAATGAGGACCTTCAGATGCTGCTTTCCAAGACTTACGGAGGCATCGGTGCCATCATTCATAAGAAAGTCGGCGAAAATGTCATCATAAATGAGCCTTATGCCGCATCACCTGCTGAGAAGTACGGACTCCAGTGCGGAGATGAGATCATCGAGATCGACGGAGTGCCGACCAAGGGTCTGGAAAGCAAGGAGAGCAGCGACAGGATGAAGGGAAAGCCGGGCACTTCTGTGACATTCAAGGTCAAGAAGGTACGCACTGGGGACACTTTGGACATCCCGGTTATCCGCGAGCGTATCCATTTTCCGGACATAGAATATGCAGGCATGCTTGACGACACCACAGGATACATCCTCCAGACAGGTTTCACCGAAAACGTGTCTGCTGAAGTACGTTCAAAATTCCAGGATCTCAAGAAGCAGGGCATGAAGAAACTCGTCCTCGATCTTCGTGGAAACGGAGGAGGACTTATGAGCGAGGCCATAGGAATAGTTTCACTTTTTGTTCCAAAAGGATCGCTCGTAGTGACCTCGAAGGGCAATACGGAAGACTCGGTCAGGGAGTACCGCACCAGCACAGAACCTATTGACACTCAGATACCTATCATCGTGATGATCGATTCAGGATCCGCATCGTCATCCGAGATAGTCACGGGAGCTCTCCAGGATATGGACAGGGCTACCGTAATGGGTAAGAGAAGCTACGGTAAGGGACTCGTACAGTCCATCAGGCCTCTCCCTTACAACGGTCAGATAAAGGTTACTACAGCCAAGTACTATACACCGAGCGGCCGATGCGTGCAGGCCATCGATTACTCTCACCGCAACGAGGACGGCAGTGTCGGACACATTCCGGATTCGCTCACCCGTGAGTTCAGGACAGCAGGAGGTCGCATTGTGCGCGACGGTGGCGGAATCACACCTGACGTGGATATCGAGGCTCAGGATTACAGCAGGCTCGTATATGCGCTTGTGCTTGGAGGCGTCATAGACCAGTACGTGATCGATTATGCAAGAAGGCACGAGAGCATCCCTGCAACGGATGATTTCCATTTCTCGGACGAGGAGTTCGAGGACTTCATACGCTTCGCCAAGACGCAGGAATTCGACTACAGAAGCAGCGCGAAGACACTCTATGACCAGATGAAGAAGGAGCTCGTGAAAGACGGCCTTGCAGACGCCATGAAGCCGGAACTCGATGCTCTTGAGAAAGCCCTTGAAATGGACAAGGAGAGGTTCATCCGTCTGAAGAAGGACGAGATCATACCTTTCATCGAAGAGGAACTCGCTACACGTTACTGGTTCCAGGAGGCAGGAGTCAAAGTGCGCCTGCGCTACGACCAGCAGCTCAAGACCGCCATTGAAAAGCCATTGATATGATAGTATTGTTCGACTTTGACGGCGTCATCGCCGACACCGAAACCCAATATACGGAATTCTGGAACAGGATAGGTCTTGCATATCTTGGCATCGAGGAATTCGGACATACCATCAAGGGACAGACCCTTGTACAGATATTCGGAAAATACTTTGATGGAAAGATTCAGGAGCAGGAGGAGATAGTGCCCCAGCTCAATGAATTCGAACGCAACATGACATACGGATACATTCCGGGAGCATACAGGTTCCTGAAGGAGCTGAAGGAGACCGGAATACGTACTGCCATAGTCACAAGCTCGAACGACATCAAGATGTCCAACGTCTATAAGGCTCATCCCGAGCTTCCTGGGCTTGTTGACAAGATACTTACCAGCGAACATTTCTCCAAGTCCAAGCCGGATCCGGAATGTTTCATCAAGGGTATGGAGATGCTCGCAGGCACACCTGGAGAGACCATAATATTCGAAGACTCATTCCATGGCCTGAAGGCCGGACGCGCCTGCGGAGCCAAGGTCATAGGACTGGCCACAACAAACAAGAGAGAGGCGATCGCCCCTCTCTGTGATATGGTTATAGATGATTTCAGCTATTTGAGTCTGAGTGACTTGATATAGCCTTCCTGCGGAGTGCAGTTCTCGAAGCGGCTGGCCTGGATGAAGTCCAGCATCGCCTTGCGGGCCATCTCCTGATCAGGACGTGCTGCACGAATCTCGAAGAAGGTTGAGCGCGGAGCCTCGGAGAACTCAATGACCTTGTCCCAATTCTCCGGAGGTGTGATGCCGGCAAAGCAGGAGTTGCGGATCTTCTTGTACGGCCAGAAGGTATAACCGATATTAGCCTCCTCCATTGTCCTGCAGAATGTCTCCTGCCACTCGTCTGTATTGTGTCCTATCTCACCCATATACATAGGCATATCTGTGCTGTCACGGAACTCGATGAAGTTCATTATGGCAGGACGTATCGGGTCGCCACCGTATCTGTGGCAGGTCCACATCAGTTTGTCGTCATACTTCCAATCCTTGAAAGGCTTGAAATTGCCGTTCCACTGAGGGGCTCCAAGCATAATGATGTGATTCTGATCGACTTCCCTAATGGCAGCCGTAACCATCTTGTGAAGAGGTTCGAGCTTCTCATTCAGCTGGTCCATATTCTCGAAATACGGAGCGATAGGCTCATTTATAAGGTCATATCCCAAAATCACCGGCTCGTCCTTATAATAGTCCGCAATCCTCTTCCATATATCGCAGAAGAGTTGCTGAGACTTCTCGCTTTCCAGAAGCCAAGGGTATCCGTAGCTGTCGTCGATATTGTCGCCGGTCTGTCCTCCGGGAGCATCGTGCATATCAAGGATGACATACAATCCGTTGTCACGGCACCAGGTTATGACGCTGTCAACCCTTTCAAAGCCGTCCTGAGCTGCGGAAAGTCCCATATAGTCCTCATCGGTGAAGAGCTTGTAATGGAACGGCAGGCGGATGGTGTTCGCTCCTGTGGATGCGATGAATTCAATGTCCGCGCGGGTCACATAATTGTCCTTGAACATCTTCCAGAACTCAGCCGTAAAGTCAGGACCTACCATTTCGCAGAACATCTGGTCTATCATTCTTGCCGAATTGGTCTTGCTGAACCCGAACATATATCCTTCAGGATTGAGCCAGTTGCCCAGATTGGTTCCCTTGATGAAGAACTTCGATCCGTCAGGAGCAATAAGATCCTGACCCTCTACCCTGATGAATGCCTCAGGGGACGGCTCTGAAACCGCACGGCCACAGCTTCCTATCATGATGGAAACTGCCAGCAAGCTTATAAGAAATGATATCTTTTTCATAGCATTAAAGTTTATTCAATTCTCTGTCAAGCCACTGAAGTCGTTCAGTATAGAATTTCTTGAGATATTCCACTTCCTTTTCGTATGATCCCAAAGACGGGAAATACACCCAATCCACTGATTCCCAGATACTCCACACCTTGAAATTCCTCTCCTGAGCCTTATCCAGATAAAGAGCCTGTTCGTCTATGAACTCAGGAATCTTCGAGAACTCTGGCATAAGCTCATTCCATCTCTTCTGCACCTTATCCACGAAGACAGGATCATTGAAAAGATGAGGGAACCATTTATCGATCTTGATCCAGAAGTTTTCCGGTCCATTGCCGACTCCTTCCCAGAAATATCCGCAATTGCCCAATGTAAGGTCAAAATCCCAAAGATGGTACATCTCCATCTTCTTGCCGCGTTCTTTTGTGATGAATGAGCTCTTGCGAAGGTTTCCGTCAATATTCTTTGTCAATTCCTGCACTATGTAGTAGTCAACAAACGAATCCACATCGATATATTTCGGATAGCCTGATGTCTCGGAGAAGTTCCTTGCCCAGAGAGCCTGCTCGAACGACTCGAAAAGTCCCTTGACGTATGCAAGCTGCGCCTCCGTAGGCTCCTCAGGATCACTGAACATCATCGGAACACCCATTGAAGTCCACCAGCAGGTGGTCTCGTCCTGCTGCTCCTCTATCTCAAGATAATATCCTCCCGTCAGAGCATCGCCGCTGTTATCATTTTCTCCCACGACTTCGATATCCACACGATCCTTGGACACCTTCTTATGCTCGCAGAGGGTATATACGCCCTGATACGCATTGTTAAGGTATACCTCCACGCTTCTCATACGAGGGGTCCAGCTGAAGCCGCATATCTCTGAAAGTTTCATCGCAACGATATTGCGGATCAGGGTCCTGTCGGAATAATTGGCCAGAAGTGCCCATTCCTTATCTGCAGGCATTCCAAGAAGCGAAGCCTTCTCATCAAGCTTCACCTTCCAAGGCTTCTTCGGGAAGCTCCAGGTAGAGTTTCCGCGTCCTCTGATACCCATATCAGCCTTGAATTCATATACATCACTGTAAAGTCCTTCAAGATCCGAGATGGAAATAGTACCGTCCACATAATTCTTCTTATCAAGAATAGGCTTGCCTTTGGTGTCAATTCTTACAATCGGAATATTCTGCCTCCTGGCCAGCTCCTCCATCGCTTCCTTCTCCTCTTCCAGCAACTTGCTCGGGAACCTCAGAATAGACCTATTGCTCAAATAAGCATACAAGGTGCGGGAATCAAAATAGACATAAACAGGCAAGGATTCCTCATCAGGAACGGATGAATCGGCCTTGATAGGAAGCATAACACCATCTATCATCCACCATGAGCTTGACACCTCCACCTTTGCCGGCTTCTTTGATACGCAATCATGAATCTTGATGTCTGAATCGGCAATCGTGAGCTTATACCCGTCAGCAAATTTCAAAGCATAGCTATCAGGCTGTCGGACAGCTTCCTCAAAGACTTTTCCGTCTTTATAAGCCTGGACCAGCTCTACGAAACCTCTCGGCTGAGTGGGTTTCTGCGGAAGATGAGGTTTCTCCTGACATCCGTTTATAAGAAAAACCGATGACAGGAGAAAAACCAATATTATAGATAGCTTCCTCATAATCTGCTACTTGACAATGAATTCAACAGGCTCGCCAGAAGCAGAGTCACCTGCCACCCAAAGTCTGAAATCACCCGGCTCGACAACATATTCCATATCGATGTTCCAGAAGGCGAGTTCGGCTACAGGAAGTTCGAATGTGACTGTCTTGGTCTCACCCGGTGCAAGTGTGACTCTCTCAAATCTCTTGAGTTCCTTTACAGGACGGACTACAGATCCTACGCGGTCCTGCACATAGAGCTGAGCCACTTCCGTACCCTCTGTCTCGCCTGTATTGCTGAGATCGAAGCTTACTCGGAGGACTCCGTCACGTGCGAGTTCCGCATTCTCGATCACAGGCTTTCCATACTCGAATGTAGTATAAGAAAGTCCGTATCCGAATGGGAAGAGAGGGCCATAACCTGAGTCGAGATAATAAGATGTACAGCCTAGAGAAGTCTGACCTGCTGCCATAGGAATATCGTCCAGAAGAGTCTCTGTACCGCTGTTCGGACGACCGGTATTGTTATGATTATAATAGAAAGGTGCCTGTCCTGCATCACGGATGAATGTCATAGGAAGTTTACCTGAAGGCACTGCCTTACCCTTGATAAGATCTGCGAGTGCAGGACCTCCCATTGTGCCCGGATGGAACGAATAAAGCATTGCATCGCAGTTCTCAAGGTCACGCTCGATTGTCAGAGGACGACCGGCTATGACTACCACCACTACAGGCTTACCTGCCTTTGCGACCTCTGCAATAAGTTCGCTCTGTGCACCCTGAAGATTGAGGTTCGAAAGCGAATGAGCCTCTCCGGAAAGAATAGCCTCCTCACCCACGAAACCTACAGCAGCATCAGCCTTGGCCGCAGCCTTGCGCACCTTGGCAAAGTCCTTGGTATCA
>JAEIGA010014932.1_pt1 | contig 11822 bp, 11 predicted proteins | sample 9270691 | NCBI WGS metagenome assembly JAEIGA01 (sample SAMN17057246, study PRJNA624740) | gut metagenome | biome: biome; isolation source: fecal sample | host: Bos grunniens | place: China: Xizang | collected 2019
AGGTGCTACCCGTGTACACCAGCATGATTTACTTGTAAAACAAATCGAAGAAAGAGGTTTAAACCCGGACGGATTTGGAAGCTATCTTAAAGCCTTTGAATATGGTATGCCTCCTCATGCCGGTTGGGGTGTAGGTGCCGACAGGTTAACTATGGTACTTACAGGTGCTGAGAATATCCGTGAATGTGTACTCTTCCCAAGAGACAGACACAGATTAACCCCTTAATTTCTTTTCTTTTAGATTAGTATGGATGAATATGATATAGCTATTATTGGTGGCGGTCCTGCAGGAATCATGGCTGCTATTGCAGCCAGTCAGAATTCCTCAAATGTAATATTGCTTGAGAAAAATGCCTCTTTAGGACGAAAGCTCCTTATGACCGGTGGGGGAAGATGCAATATTACAAACCAAAAACCAATTAAAAAGCTATTGAATTTCTATCCTCAAAAAAACTTTTTAAAACACTCTTTTTTTACATTTACAAATGAAATGCTACTCTCCCTTTTTGAAGATAAGGGATTGAATTTCATTGAAGAAGACGATAACAGAATATTTCCCGAAAGTGAAAAATCCAGAGATGTCCTGAATATTTTAACTGATTATTTGGACGATGTAGTTATAAGTTATAACTTTGAAGTTAAAACAATCGAAAAAGGATTTATTATCAACGACTCCATCAGGGCAGATAAGGTTATTATCACAACGGGAGGAATTACCTATCCTCAAACTGGCTGCAGTCCGGATAACTATAGTTTAACCTCTCAACCAATAACAGACATCAGATATGGTCTAAGTCCATTGATTGCTAAAAAAGACCTGTCATCCATTGCAGGCATCACTCTATATGATGTTGCTGTAAGTTATAAGAAACATAAAGTGAAGGGCAACCTTTTATTTTCACATGTTGGCCTTACTGGTCCTGCAGTCATTAACTTAAGCAATGAAATTTCTGAAAGCACGGATTATAACTTATTGGATGGCGAGCCTGATTTTGACTTTGAAATATCAGTTGACCTGTGTCCTGATTTATCTCGCGATGAGCTTCAAAATAAGTTTAACAGTGATTTTCAGTCTAAAGGAAAGACAATGCTTAAAAACTATCTTAAGATGTTTTTGACAAATAATTTCATTGAATTCTTTTTAGATGAGATAAACTTAAACGGCGAATTGCAGCTATCAAGAGTTAACAAAAAAAGCAAAAATCGCCTGATTGAAAATTTAAAGGCATTCACATTTGAAATAACTGCTTTTAATGGAGATTTAGCAAAAGTTACTGTCGGAGGCATAGATTTGAAAAATGTAGACCCAAAGACAATGCAGTCAACATTAATACCGGGCTTATATTTTGCAGGAGAAGTCTTGGATTTGCACGGACCTACCGGAGGATATAACTTGAAGATTGCCTTTTCAACAGGATATCTTGCAGGACTGTCTGCCAGTGAGAAATAATTTTTGAAATTATCTGCCAGTTTTTACATTAACTTTTAAAATATCAAAATATTTAACATATATTTAATTCAAAAATTATATCATGACAGACAAAATGTTCATGGGTGCATCAACTAAGCAAGGCCTGGATATTGCTAATAAAAGTAGAGAGATTATTCGAGGTCTTATTGGTGATGATGTCAAAGATTTAAAACCTATAGAAAGAGACATCGTTGAAAGGATTGTTCATTCAACTGCAGATCCTGAATATGCAAAATTAGTAAAGATGAGTTCCGATTTTGTAGATGCAGCTATGGCGTCCCTTAAAAATAATGAAACCATTTTGACCGATATCAACATGGTTAAATATGGCATTACAAGATATGAGGGTAAAGTTGAATGTTATATCAAAAACGAAGAAGTTGTTAAAATAGCTAAAGAGCATCAAATTACAAGAGCCGCTGCCGCCATGAGATATGCGGCGCAAAATGATTTTGAAGGTATTGTGGTTTCCGGAAATGCTCCGACCGCTGTTTTTGAAGCTATGGATTTATACCAAAAAGGTGAAATGAATCTCAAAGCTATTGTTGGAGTTCCTGTTGGTTTTGTAGGAGCTGCCGATTCCAAAGAAGCACTTCACAATTCAGATATTCCAAATATCATTGTCGAAGGACCAAAAGGCGGAACACCAATAGCAGTAGCTTGTGTTAACTCGTTAATTCAACATTTGTAGTGTGATAAAATGTATTCTGAAGAATTGTTTAATGAATCAAGAAAGTATTTCCCCGGCGGAGTAAATTCTCCAGTTCGTGCTTTTAAACCTTATCCGTTTTTTGTTAAAAGTGCCGGTGGTTCTAAACTTACTGATGTAGATGGAAAAACCTATATTGATCACTGTTTAGCTTACGGGCCTTTAATTTTAGGTCATGCAGATCCTAAGGTTGTAAGAGAAGTTTCCAATCAGTTAACTATTGGAACTGCATATGGTACTCCTACTGAAAATGAAATAACACTTGCAAAAGAAGTGGTTGATAGAATTCCTTCAGCTGAAATGGTAAGATTTGCAAATAGTGGAACTGAAGCCACTATGAGTGCAATCAGACTTGCAAGAGGTTTTACAGGTAGGGATAAAATTGTTAAATTTGAAGGGGCTTATCACGGAGCCCATGATTATGTACTTGTAAAAGGAGGTTCCGGAGCAGCTACATTGCCTGATTCTCCCGGAATTCCTGAAGATACTACAAAAAATACTTTATCTGTTCCGTTCAATGATGAAGAGGCTTTAACAGATTTGATTGAAAAAGAAGGCGAAAACATTGCCTGTATAATCATGGAGGTTGTAATGGGTAATGTAGGTTGTATTGAACCTAAGCCTGGATTTTTAGAATTTATTAGAAAAATAACCGAAGAAAATGGTATAGTATTAATATTTGATGAAGTTATAACCGGATTCAGGGCATCACGCGGTGGGGCTCAGGAATATTATGGAGTCACTCCCGAGTTGACAACTCTCGGTAAAATTGTTGGTGGAGGACTTCCGATGGGTGCCTTCTGCGGTAACGCGGAAATCATGGACTTGATAGCACCTCAAGGTCCTGTCTATCAGGCAGGTACATTTTCAGGTAACCCTGTATCTGTACAGGCAGGTATTTCAACATTAACACAGCTCGATGATGCATTTTACAAAGAGCTTGAGAGAAAAGGCAATTTCCTTAGAGGAAATATCAAATCCATAATCGAAGATGAAGAATACAACATCCAACCGGTTGGCCTTGCATCAATGTTTCAGATTTATTTCAATCCGGCACCTGTCTATAATTATGCTGATGCTCAGGAATCCGACAGAAAGAAATTCCTGAGATACTTCAAGGCATTATTGAAGGAAGGTGTATTCATTCCACCATCTCAGTTTGAATGTAATTTTATTTCAAATGCCCATACCATGGAGGATTTACAGAATACTTCCGATGCAATTGAAATCGCTTTAGAGATGGCATTTAAAAAGACAAGAAGGTAATTACAATGGAAATAGACTATAAAGAAATAGCGTCCTATGCAATTATTCTTATTATTGTATTGATCGCTGCTCAACATTTGAATGTGGTTGTTTCAGGAAGTATGGAACCTGCATTTTACAGGGGTGACATTGTCCTGGTTCAAAAAGCGGATTTTCTAGGCATTCATGAATTTGACCCTAAGGATGTTAAGGTAGGTGACGTAGTTGTTTATGATGCGGCATGGTATAACCAGCCTGTTATTCACAGGATTATAAACATTACAGATATCAACGGAACTACGATGTATATGATAAAGGGAGACAATAATAATGCTCCTGATCCGTATTATGTAAAGGCAGATCAGATTAATGAAATGGTAGTCACACTTGGAGATAATTTGGTTGTCATTCCAAAAATTGGTTATCTTTCCCTTTGGTTAAGGGGTTTATGATTATTAAGGTGAGTTAATGTATTTTGAAATTGAAAAACAAGCTATTGAAGCTATTAACAAGGCATTAGATAAATATGATGAAGAAATAGATAGGGATTTTAGATTGGATTTTCCACCAAATCCTGAATTGGGGGATTTGGCAAGTACCATATCCTTTGCTTTAACAAAAAAATTAAAAACTTCCCCTCCGGAAGTTGCTAAGGATTTGGTTGATAAGATTGAAGTTCCTGAAATTTTCTCTAAAGTTCAAAACTTTGGACCTTATGTAAATTTCTTCATTGACTATTCTAAGTTTTCTAAATTATTGCTTGAAAAAGTTGACGAAAATTATGGTCAGCTTCCGGAATATGACGAAAAGATAGTATTGGAACATACTTCAGCAAATCCCAACGGTCCTCTTCACATTGGACACATCAGAAACTCCATTTTCGGAGATTCACTCTCAAGGCTTTTAAAATTAGCAGGAAGAGACGTTATAACCCAATATTATGTCAATGACATGGGAAGACAAATTGCCATAATCGTATGCGGCATAACTGAATGTGGTTTGAAAATTGAAGACTATGAAGGCGATAAGATTGACCACAAAATAGGAAAACTGTACTATGATGCAAATAAGGCAGTTGAAGAGGATGAAGCATTGAATGCCAAAGTGGATGAACTAATTCAAAAATACGAAGAAGGAAGCGATGAAGAATTAAACAAAGTATTTGAAGATGTCGTATCCAAATGTATTTCCGGAATGAAGGAATCCCTTTTAAGAATGAATATTGTCCATGACGACTTTGTCTGGGAAGGCCAGTTTGTAAGAAACGGCGAAGTCGATGAACTTGTACATTTCATTCAGAGAGAAGGTTTCACCCGTGAAAATGATGTGTTATACATTGATTTAACTGACTTTAACATTGAAAAAGAGTTTGTTTTACGCCGTTCCAATGGAACATCACTTTACTCTACACGTGATTTGGCATATCATAAATACAAAGCTACTTTGGGTGATACTGTACTTGATATTTTAGGTTCAGACCATAAATTGGCCGCAAAACAAATCAAAATTATTTTTGAAGAAATTCTAAGACAAGATGCTCCTGAAGTAATCTTTTACGAATTCATTACACTTCCTGAAGGTTCAATGTCAACCAGAAAAGGAAAATTCGTATCTGTAGATGAATTAATTGATGAAGCAGTCTCAAGAGCCCGCGATGAAATAAAATCAAGAAATCCTGATTTGTCTGATGAGGAAATTGCACCGATGGCTGAAGAGATTGGTGTAGGTGCCATAAGATTCTTTATTGCAAAATTATCTCCTGAAAAACACCTGACCTTTAAATGGGATGAAGCTTTAAGCTTTGAAAGAGGCTGTGCTTCAATTCAATATGCCCATGCAAGGGCATGTAAACTGCTTGAAAAATCAGGAAAAGACGTTAGCGCACTGAAAGTTGCTGATGATTGGGTTCCTGATGCAGCAGAACAGGATTTAATCAGACAAATTGCTAAATTCCCACAGGTTGTTGAAGATTGTGCAAACAAGAAAAGAGTTCACAATATCACACAATACTGTCAAGATTTAGCAGGATCATTCAACAAATTCTACAAATCAGAACAGGTAATTGGCTCTGAAGTGGAAGATACAAGATTGATTTTAGTTGACAGGGCTAAAACCACTATAAAAAATGCTTTAGATATTTTAGGTGTTAGTGCACCTCAAAAAATGTAGATGGGTATTAACTCATCTTTAATTTCTTTTTTTTAATTCAGGATTCTTTTAATTTCTGAAAATTAATTTTCTTTTTTCAACGTTAGACTAATTTATTGAAACTGTTTAAATAATAATAAACATAATATTTTTTAAAGACAAGTTTAGGGAATATTATAAGGATTATTAATCAATCAGTTGGGTGTAAATATGAAGTTTGATTTAGAGGCAATCGTGGTTTTTGTATCATTTATTACATCATTTTTCGCTGTTTTTTTATCAGCTGGAGTAGTTTTAGGAGTTCCGTCAATAGCCAGTGAATTTGGCATGAATAATATTGTCCAAAATTGGATTCCCACTATCACCTTGCTTGTTGTAGCGGTTTGTACACTTCCTGCTGGACAAATATCCGGTAAATACGGGATTAAAAAGACATTAATTATAGGAGTTTTAATTTATCTTTTTGCTTCAATCGGTGCTTGTCTTTCATTTTCAACAGAACTATTTTTAATATTTAGAATATTTCAGGGTGCAGGGATAGCATTTTTAAATGTATCTGCCATGGCAATGGTTGTGCAGGCTGTAAAACCACAGAATAGAGGAAAAGCTCTAGGATATACCGTAACCGGAGTATATTTAGCTGGGTCTCTTTCACCGGTAATATGCGGATACCTGGTTTTTAATTTTGGATGGAGATCAATGTTTTACTTTGTAATTCCATTTTTAGTCCTGTGTCTGGTATTGATGATATGGAAAATACCTGGAGAATGGAAAACGCTTGAAGGAAGTAAAATAGATTCATTTGGCTACATCTTATATGGAATTGGAATCTTACTGTTTATTTATGGTTTTACAAATTTAATGAATACTCTAGGACTGGTATGTGTCCTGATTGGATTGATTTTACTTGTTATTTTTGCTTATTATGAACTTAAGGTTGAAAGTCCGGCTTTTAATATGAGGTTATTCAGGAACATGAAGTTCACTTCATCAAATATTGCAGCTTTGTGCAGTTACCTTGCTATTGCAGCACTAACTACAATCCTGAATTATCATTTCCAATATGTCAGGGGAATGGATGCCCAAATTGCAGGGTTAATGCTGATAATTACTCCGATTATCATGGCAATCGTAGCCCCAAATTCAGGGAAATTATCAGATAGAATCCATCCTCAAAAATTGGCCGCAATTGGAATGACTATTGCAACAGCAACCCTTGTAATTTTAATATTTTTAGATGGAAATACTCCACTTTACCTGGTTATAATAGCTATGGTTTTGCAGGGTATTGGAATGGGATTATTCACAACACCAAATACCAATGCAATCATGAGTTCTGTTCCTCCTAAAGAAACAACAAATGCTTCTGCAGCACAATCTGCAATGAGGACAATTGGTCAAACAATGAGTTTGGGATTATTGACATTGGTGTTTGCATGGATAATGGGAAGTTTAAACCTTTCATCTGAATATGCCGGCTTAATAGTTCAAAGTTCACAGTTGGTTGCATTAATCTGTACTATAGTATGTATAGTTGCAATTTTTGCTTCTTTGGTTGGGATAAAATCAAGGGATAATTTCAATACTGAAAGGCCGGATTAGACTGGCTGCTAATTCAAATCAAAAAATAAGAAAAAATGAAGATTTAATCCACATAGTGGATGTAGTCTTCTTTTCTTGGTAATGGTTGCGGTGCTTCCATATCAGGATATCCTAAAACAACATGGCCGATTCCTTCAAAGGTTTCAGGAATTCCCCACTCTTTTAACAATGCTTTTCCTTTCTCGGATGCAAATTCATCACGTGCTCTGTGAATCCAGCATGATCCGATACCTATTGCATGAGCCGCATTAACAAGTACGGTCAAAACACTGGAACCGTCTTCAACATATGTTGGAATTTCACTGTCGGCTAAAACAATCAATAGGGTTTTTGCTCCGTAGAAAGGATCTAAATCTTCAGGTACTTCAGCAGGGAGATAACTTCTGTTCCATGCTGAAAATTCCTTAATGGTTTCAGGATTTTGAATAACAACAATTTTAGGAGATTGCAGGCCTCTTGCAGTTGGAGCATATGTTCCTGTTTCTAAAATTATTTTTAACTCTTCGTCGGTTATTTGTTCGTCTTTGAATTTACGTATGCTTCTTCTTGTTTTTAAGTCTTCTATTGTTTGGTTCATATTAAATCCTCACAGATTTTTATTAGTGTATTTCTGTAATTTCTATACTCTTCATCAGGTATTATATTTTTTATCTTTTCATCCCATTCCTCATCATAATCCATTATCTTTTTGGCAATCTCAGCACCTTCGGGAGTTACATTAATGATTTTTTTCCTCTTGTCGGGAGTTTTTGTAATAAATCCTTTTTTTTCAAGTTTTTCAAGGTTTCTTGTCACTGTACTCTCGTTTATATGCAGTTTATTTGCAAGTTCCTCCTGGCTTATTCCCTTATTTTTATATGCTTTGATTAGCAGAGGGTATAATCCTGAACTTAGGTTAACATCTTTTAATTTATTGTTTAGGAATGTGGTCTGTTTTCTATAGATTAAAGAAATCAGAGGAGCTGTTGGAATATCGCTATCAAACGGCATTATCCTGACCTCTTATTAATTTATTTATGTAAAGTTCAATGCAGGAATAACATATTATTGAACCGATTCCTCCTCCTAAAAGCATTCCGCAATAAATTCCAAATTCGCCCATATGGAATGTGAATCCTAAAAGGTATGCGAAAATTAACACCAGTATAAATTCCCTGAATGTAGTTAATATAAATGAGATTGTTCCTTTTCCAACGCCCTGGAATACGTTTGCTGCACTTGCTCCAAAAGGAACATATAATATGAATAAACACATTATCCGCAGGAAATCTGCAATTAACGGTTCCAATTGTGAACTGTTTTCGGAATATGAGAATATGAATGCAATATGATTTGAAAAGACATACAGTATTATACAGACGATTATTGAAGCTATTAATGCTACTTTGACGGCATATCTTGCTGTAACTCTTAAGTTTTCATATTTTTTAGCTCCAAATGCAACTCCTGCAACTGAAATTGCAGCTGTTCCGACTCCTATTGCCGGAAGCATTCCGATGTTAATTATTCTCCATCCTGCTGTATAAACAGCCACTGATACAGGTCCGGATACGATTGTAAGCATGTAATTTATAAATATTGTCAAAATTGAAAGTACCAGCTGTTCCAAACTGGCCGGGATACCTACAACCAGAATGTCCTTATACATTCCAAGGTCATTGTGGAAGTCTTTAAAATCATAGGATAGGTATGTGTCCTTTTTAATGAATATCCAGTAAAGCATTAAAATCAGGCTTAAAAGCGGTCCAAGCACTGTTGCCAGTGCAGCCCCTTTTATTCCCAGTCCTAAAGTGTAGATAAGTATTGGATCAAGAATCATGTTGATTATTGCAGCCACTGCTATTGGTATTGTTGCTCTTTTAATGTCTCCTTCTGATCTGAATGCTCCTCCAACAATCGGAGGCATTAAAATTGCAAATGTTCCTACAAATATAATGAATCCGTAGTCCATTGCATAGTTTAAAACGCTGCTTGCACCCATCAAATTCAGCATTGGCTCCATAAATGCAATAAAGATTATTGCTATTACTATTGAAATTATAAAGCTCAAAATAAGATTGTGTATTGCGGCATTGTTTGCCGAAGCCCTATCCTCAGCACCAATATAACGAGAAATAAGGGAGTTACCCCCTGCTCCTATTCCATTTCCGAATCCGACTAAAATCATGAATAGCGGTGTAATATATCCTAAAGCGGCCAAATGGTCAGGGCCTAGTCCCGCTACCCAAATACTGTCAATAATGTTGTTTGCAAAAATTAGAAACATGCTTCCTATAATCGGAAGGGATAGTTTGTTGATAGCCTTTTTAGGGTCTCCTGTTATCATTTCAATATTTTCATTTTTATCCATAAAATACCTAAATTGCATATGCAATAATACTCTTGTATATGCAAGTATTAGTATTTAAAGCTATTGAAAAATTATAATAAAATAAAAAAATAGGATTAATTGAAAGCTCAATTAATCATTCTAAATTGCCGTCAACTACATTTGGCTGATTATTTTTAATATATTCGTAATCCATGCCATCATTCTGGCCACCGACTATTCTTCCATCTGAATCGTAATTGACATTCAATTCACTGTCATAGCTCAAACCGGATGATGATGAAGAATCACTTGAGTAGGAACTGGAAGTCTGATAACTGCTGGTGTAATCACCGCTTTGCTGATAATCTTCAATAATTGTAATTCTTTCATCAGCTGAACAGCCGTTATATTTATCATCCCCGTTAAAGCTGACAGTAATGTTATAATTACCAGGGGTTTCATTTTGTATAACTAGTTTTCCTTTTCCTTGATCGTCTGTTTTAATTGTGTATTTTTCTGTTCCTTGCGGACTTTCAAATGTGATACTGATATCTTGACCTGCTAAAGCATTACCTTGGGCATCTACAAGTTCAAAACTCACTGAATCTCCATTTTTTAAGCTGTTATTTCCTAAAAATTTAATTTGTGTATCATATTTGATACTATTGTGAGAAAATACTAATAATCCACCAAGTATAATTAAAACAATAACTATAAGTGCAATAATAATATTCTTGTTCATTAAATCACCAATGATTTTAGTATATATGAAATACTATATAAAGTTCTATACTTAAACAAATTTCTATATAATTATAAATATTTTCAGATACATATTATTTAATAAGGAGAATTTATTATGAAGGTTTTAGTTGTTGGAACTGGTGCCCGTGAACATGCTATTGCTGATGGTTTAAAGGATGATGTTGAATTGTACTGTTATATGAGCAAAGTCAATCCTGGAATGTCCAAAATCGCCGAATTTAAACAAGGCGACGAAGGAGAAGTTGAAAAAGTGGCAGAATATGCCGTTGAAAAAGGAATTGATATTGCATTTATTGGTCCTGAAGCTCCCCTCGGAAAAGGAATAGTGGATGAGCTTGAAAAAAATGGAATAAAATGTGTAGGACCTACTCAAAGTGCAGCAAGAATCGAAACCGATAAATCATTCATGAGAAAACTTTTTGAAGACTATGAAATCGAAGGATCACTTGTCTATAAGGTATTTGATAACTCTGAAGATGTTTCCAAATTTTTAGATGAATTTGACAGGGACGTTGTAGTAAAACCTGTGGGATTAACCGGAGGTAAAGGAGTTAAAATCGTCGGTGACCATTTAAAAGATAATGAAGAAGCAAAAGAGTACTCCTGTGAAGTTATTGATAATGTAATGGGAGGATTTGCTCAGGTAATTATTGAAGAAAGATTAATCGGTGAAGAATTTACTATTCAGGCATTCTGTGACGGTGAACACTTGGCGCCTATGCCTGCGGCTCAAGACCATCCTCATGCTTTTGAAGGCGATGTTGGTGCAATCACTGGTGGAATGGGTTCTTACTCTGATGTTGGAGGATTATTACCATTCTTAAGTCAGGATGATTACGATAAAGCTGTAGAAATTATGCAAGCAACCATTAAAGCTATTGCTGAAGAAGCAGAACCATACAAAGGTATTTTATATGGTCAGTTCATGTTGACTGCTGACGGTCCAAAACTCATTGAGTACAATGCAAGATTCGGTGACCCTGAAGCAATGAATGTTTTACCGCTACTTAAAACTCCACTGGTTGACGTGTGTCAGGCAATTGTTGATGGAAACTTGGATAAGGTGGAATTTGAAGATGCGGCAAGCGTATGTAAATACATTGTACCTGACGGATATCCTGAAACAGAATATGCAGGAGAACTCATTGAAGTTGATGAAGAAGCTATCGAAGACATGGGTGCAAAAGTATTTTATGCAGCCGTAAGCAAGCAGGACGATGGAATTCATCTGTCAGGTTCAAGAGCGTTAGGTATTGTAGCCAGCGGTGAATCTATCGAAGAAGCTGAAAAAGTAGCTGAAAAAGCATGTGAGTTTGTTAAAGGTAACGTTTACCACAGAAGAGATGTGGGAACAACAGAACTTGTAAACAAACGTGTTGAACATATGAAAGAAATTTTAAATTAATTTCTTTTATTCTATCTTTCTTTTTTTCATATTTTAATGGGATTAGCAATTATTGCAAATCTCTTGAACTTTAATAATTTCTATTTTTCTTCCTATTGGTTCCTGTAATATCAACAATTAGTGATATAGGATTTTGAATGTAATCATAGAAACATTTAATATATAT
>JAEIGA010014933.1_pt1 | contig 11822 bp, 4 predicted proteins | sample 9270691 | NCBI WGS metagenome assembly JAEIGA01 (sample SAMN17057246, study PRJNA624740) | gut metagenome | biome: biome; isolation source: fecal sample | host: Bos grunniens | place: China: Xizang | collected 2019
CCCTTCGACTTGAAGTCGTTACCCATCATCCAGAATGCAGGCCAGAGGCCGTTGGCTGTCTTAGGAAGCTTGATGGAAGCTGTCACATAGCCATATTTGAAGAACACCTTTCCAAGAGTGATCAGACGGGCAGATGTAGCCTTCGAGCCCTGATAATTCTCCTTTCTGGCAGTGATTACGAGTTTTCCGTCACGAACATCCACATTTTCCGGACGGTCGGTATAGTACTGAAGCTCGGCATTGCCCCATCCGTGTCCTCCAGTCTCGCATGTCCAGTTGTCAGCATTGAGAGACGGTCCGTCGAACTCGTCGCTCCAGAAAAGCTTGTAGCCTTCAGGCACGAACATAGCCTCGCCGGTAGAGCTGGTCTGCTGGACAAGTTCAAGCTGGGTGGATGAAGAAGATGTACGGAATGTTATCGTATTGGTACGGTCTTCCGTCAGAATGTTCTTTTTTACCGAGATTTTCACCTTGGTTTCACCTTTTATTCCTCCCGTAGGATATACAGAACACCATTCAGGAGAAGAAACCGAGCTTCCCCAGTCTGAATCAGCAGTGACGGTAATATATGTCTCCTGCTCTTCAAAGTCCAATGTTATCTCTGTCTGAGACAGTCGGACAGTACCGCCCACGGGTTTCTCATCGACCGGCTTGGATGTGCACGAAACGGCCAAGAGGGCAATTGCTAGTAATTTTGTTATCATATTCATAGTTTATAATAGATTTCCCGACTCCTTTCGGTCATTCGGGAGGAGAGACGTTATTTCTGAAATACTCGTACGTAGTCAATTTCATATGTTGCAGGGAGGCAGCTTTCGTCTACGCCCATCATTCCGCCCCAGTCGCCTCCCCATGCAAGGTTGAGCTTCAGCTCGAAAGGTTTGTTGAACGGCCATGTATTGGCGTTGCGTCCCTGAGAATAGTCATCAGGATTGTAGTAGAACAGCTGTTTGCCGTCCACATAGGTCTTTATATATTCCGGAGTCCACTCAAGGGCATAGGTATGGAACTCGTCCATCACACCAGCAATCTTGCGGGCTGCAGTCTTCTGGGTGCCTATAGCGTGATAATATGATTTGCAATGGATCGATGACGACACTTCGGTAGGAACACATCCCACATGCTCCATGATGTCGATCTCGCCTCCTTCAGGCCACCCAGACCACACTGACGGCATCATCCAGAATGCCGGCCATGTGCCCTTGCCCTTGGGCAGTTTTAGGCGTGCCTCGAAATATCCATAGGTCCAGTTCTTTCTTGTGTTTACACGTGCCGAATACACCCTGTTTCCGCTCTTTATCGCACGGATCTTGAGGGTTCCGTCACTTACATCGGCTGTGATGATGTCGCCGGTGCGACCGGCAACGTAAGTCTGAAGCTCATTGTTCACCCAGCCAGGTTCCGCGGTCTCATACCACCACTCCTTGGCATCAGGCATAATGAGTGAAGGGTCATTGAACTCGTCCCTCCATACGAGCGTGTATCCCGCCGGAGTGTAGATGTCCGGTTCGATATATTGAGCTCCCTCAGGAATCTTGAATCCTGCCGGCGCTGTAAAATCTGACCAGACATAGACAGCGGTCAAAGGATTTCCAGTGAGATCCAGATCTTTAAGTTTCGGAAGAAGCTGGATATCAATGGTCTTGATGTTGTTTCCCGACAGGTCGAGCGAGACAAGGTCGGGGAAGAGCTTTGCAAGCTCCGAGACATCCGAGAGTCCGCAATTTGAGAGGTCAAGAGAAGTCACCCCAGAGACCTCCTTAGTGCTGAGAACACCATCAGCATCCTGGTCAAGAGCCTTGAGAAGCGCCGCCAGAAGTGCCGGGTCAGACACCGTCACAACCTCCACCTTATAATGCTGACGCACGGGAATCTCGATCTTCTGAGAACCGGTTCTGAACAGAAGCACGGTCTGCCGCTCATCCGATGACTTATTCTCCTGAAGAGTGACCTTCAATGCAGTTGTTCCTTTCCCGCCACCTGTCGGAGATGTCTTGATCCACGAGTCCATAGGAGTAACTCCCCAATCAGCATCTGCACCGACAGTAAGGCTCACTTCCTGCGCGTCAGAAGACACCGAAATCGCATTCGGGGTCACCTGAAGCTTGATTTCCGGAGCGTTTTCCGGACCCGGTTCCTTTTCTGCGCAGGCGAAGACTGAAAATGCCGCTACAGCCAATATATATAAGGTATTGAATCTCATCATTTAATTGTAAAAAGTCAGGACAAAGCCCCCAGGGGGTTTTGTCCTGACTGAACTACATTATTATTTATGCTCTGCGAAGTAAATATTCTTGATAGTAACCTCTGTTCCAGCTGGATTTCCACCGAAATCGAAGAAGAGACTGATCTTCTCCATATCGATACCGTCCATTCCGATTACCTGATAAACATATTCCTCATATGCAGGAATGACATGCTTGTCAGCAAAATAGAATGTATTGTCATCGCCAGTCTTGGTAAGCTTGATGGTCATTCCAGGAAGGTCATTATTTGACTCCACAACGCAGTAGAAATCATACTTCTTGCCAGCCTGTGACGAAAGGTTGGTACGGAAGGCAACCTGTGCCTGCCACTGGTCTGTTGTGGCCTCAGGAAGATAAACTGAAAGACTGTTACCGTCAACAGTTGTCTCAGGATTATCGATCTGAGTCCAACCTGGAGCGTAGTAATAGAACATTTCTTCAACGCTCATCGAGAGCCACATATTATCCGGAGAATTCGGATCGATGCCGGCATTGTCTGATCCGCCGCCAGCGTTTCCGCTTTCTACATGCTCACGGAATACGATGTCTTTGATTGTCACCTCTGTACCAGCAGGGTTTCCACCGAAGTCGAAGAAGAGACTGATCTTCTCCATATCGATTCCATCCATTCCATCCACCACGTAAACATAGTCCTCATAAGCTGTTATGACATGCTTGTCAGCGAAGTAGAATGTATTGTCATCACCTGTCTTGGTGAGCTTGATGGTCATTCCAGGAAGATCGTTGTTCGACTGAACCACGCAGTAGAAGTCATACTTCTTGCCTGCCTGTGAAGAAAGATCGGTGCGGAAGGCAACCTGTGCCTGCCACTGCTCCGAAGTAGCTTCAGGAAGAGAAACTATAAGGCTGTTACCTTCAACAGTAGTCTCAGGATTGTCGATCTGAGTCCAACCTGGTGCATAGTAGTAGAACATTTCCTCTACATTCATAGAAAGCCAGAGGTTTGTTCCTGCGTTAGGGTCGAATGCCGGCTGTTCAGGCTCTGGAGCCGGAGCTGCCTTTGACTCACGGAATACAATGTCCTTGACTACGACTGATGTTCCGCCCTGTCCACCACCGAAGTCGAAGACAAGCTTGAGATTTTCGCAGTCAATACCCTGTGCGCCATAAACATCAAGAGAGAACTCCTCATATGCTGAAAGTGCATATCGGCCGTCAGTGATAATAGCAGAATCATCATCCTGCGCACAAAGTTTCACTGTAACACCAGCGTGATCGGCCTCTGCCATAAGTACGAGGTGGAAGTCATAAGTCTTTGCAGCCTCTGACTTAAGTCCTGTGTTCTGGAAGAAGAACTGACCCTGCCACTGCTGGCTTCCGAGTCCCTCAGGGAGCACAAATGTGTGAGTACCACCCTCTGAAGTGATAGTAGCATTTGCAATAGTACCCCAGTTCTCATCTGCGAACCAGAAGTGATGGTCTGTAGTCACAGCACTGTTCCAAAGATTATCAGCCGCAGCCGGATCGAATGGAGCCGGACCTGCAGGTACATCACCCTCGATGTGCTCCTGAAGAACGATGTCCTTGATCTCTACTGTAGAACCAGCAACGGCGCCACCAAAGTCGAGAACAAGCTTTGCATTTGTAAGGTCAACACCCTGGATTCCCTTCACCTGATATTTGAACTCCTCGTATGCTGTCACAGCGTGTGCATCCTCAAAGAAGAATACATTATCGTTGTCCTGCTGAGTAAGCTTAATGGTAACACCTGCGTGGTCAGCTGTAGAGTTGAGTACGAGCTGGAAGTCATAAGTCTTGTCTGCTGAAGTCACGATTCCGGTATTGTTGAATACCATCTGACCCTGCCAACGCTGAGTACCGATGCCCTCAGGGATGACGATTGTATGCTTGTTGCCGTCTACTGTGTATGCAGGGTTGTCGATCTGACCCCAATCGTTGTTTGCGAACCAGAATGAAACATCCATTGCCGCATTCTTCCAAAGGTTGCGGTCTGAGTTCGGATCGAATACGACCTCACCAGGCTGTGGCTTAGGATCCTCAGGCTTAGCGCTGCCCTCAATGATGAACTCATACTTCCAAGAGATGCCTCCATTGTCGTGAACAAGAGCAAGCTTCTTGGTGTTTGTTCCCTCAAGGAGCTTGAAGCGTGGCTCAGCATAAGCCTCAGGATTAGGAATATAAGATAGGTTGGTGTTTGCAGGAAGAACGAGATAGATTTCCTCGATACCAGCATCGTTCCAAGCATTCTCGAATGAATAATCTGTAGTGTAGCCCTCGATAGGAACCTGATAGTCGTTACCATCGTTAGGGTTGTGCTCAGTACCGTATCCCGAATCCTTGTTTACATATACAGTACCGCCTTCACCAGGATTGTACGTATACTTCATGTCCTTTGTGAATGTGAGTCTGTCGTCATAAAGACCACAGTCCACCTTCTCGTTCGGACCTGCCGACCACCAGTTTGTACCATCTGTACCAGGTTCTCCACATCCCATATGACCCTTTACAGTAGAGTTCCACTCCCATGTCTTGCTTTCACTGCCTGCAAAGAATGTGATATACTTTGACGGATCGAACGGATCGCGGTAAGTGTTCTCGAGAGTGAACTCGACAACCTTCGAACCTACAGAAACTCCGTGAGCATTGTAAGCCTTCACCTCAACAGAGTGTGTACCCGCATCGCGAAGACGAAGCTGGAGACCATTTCCGGTGTAAGCATATTTCTTGTTAGCCTTTCCGTCGATCTTTTCCTCGCCGAAAAGCCACATAGGCACCATTCCCTGATTTTCGATAGAGAATGTCACATAGTTGGTTGCCTGGTCGACATCGATCTTGACCTGCAGGTCAGAAGCCGAAGGAACCTGATTAGGATCGAGCTCCATATACTCCTGAACGCAGCCCATAGTCACTACTGCAGCCAGAGCCAACGCCATATATTTAAAAATCTTCATAATCTTTCAGAATTAATGATTAGTAGTTGTTCTGGGTCATAGGATGAGGAGTGTTTGCAGTAGCATCCATCTCTGTCTGAGGGAATGGGAGGTACTTCTTGCTCTCTGTCCAAGCCTTCGTACGGTATCCGCCCTTGTCGTTGGCAGGAGTAAGCACTGTGGCAGCCTGACCGAGACGGATGAGGTCCCAATAGCGCTTGCCTTCTCCCATAAGCTCCACATGACGCTCCTGGAGGATGGTCTCAAGGTTCGCTCCTACTGTACCAAGACCTGCACGTGTACGTACCTCGTTGAGGTAAGTGTCTGCAGAACCCTTTCCAGAGCAGCCATGGACAGCGATGAGCTCAGCTGCGTTGAGAAGAGTCTCGGCATAGCGGTAAAGACGGATGTTGGTACCATAGTTAAGGGTCGCGTCTGCAATCTGTCCTGCATTTCCGTCAAGACGAGGAAGATACTTCGCATTGTAGAAACCTGTGTCCTGATAACGTGCAGTGTAAGTCACACCAGCCTCTTTTGCAGGCTCATAAACGGTAACATCCTTGCGGAGGTCACCTGGCTCGAATGCTTCAGGAGCCGATGCTGTGAGAGGGAAGAATCCCCATCCTTCGTTGCCGTACTTCGCGCTGCCGGACATACCGTTCATACCCATAAGTGTAGGAAGAACTGTACCGCCGGCTGCAAGAGGGCTGCCCCAAGAGCGGTATGCTCCCTGGCTGAAGAAGTTGATGTCGAGGATAGTCTCCGAGCTCCACTCGCCTGCAGGCTCCCACATATTGGCGAGGTCTGCAGATGAAACAAGAGCATACTGTCCGCTTGTGATGATCTCCTCCATATAATCAAGAGCCTTCTGCATCTTCTCCTTGTCGTTCTGATACATCACGATGTCAGCATAGAGCATCATAGCGGCAGCCTGAGTGATACGGCCGAGCTCAGAAGTGCGCTTCATAGGAAGAGCCTTTGATTCGATGGCCTCCTCAAGAGCAGCAATCATATGTCCGTACACTTCGTCAGCCTTGAGCTGAGGAGTAGAATAAGGGAACTCGAGGTTTATCTCATAATAAGGAAGGTTTCCCCAGAGCTTCCACATCTGAGTGTAATACCATGTGCGGAGAACAGTCGCCTCTGCAAGGAACTCGGCCTTTCTCTCATCAGAGATGCCCTGAACCTGAGGCATGTATTTGTGTACGTTGTTCGAGCGGTTTACGCCTGAATATGCGACAGTCCACACAGTTGCAGGAGTATTCTGTGAATCCACCGAATAGTCGAACATGAGATGGTAGTGCTTGTTGTCTGAAACGCCGGATCCGCCAGGATAGACGTCATCTGCCATCACCTCATATATCATAGGGATAGGATTGTACATTCCAAGTCCCCAGTCAAACCACTGCATAGGGTCATACGCTGCTACGAGCGCCTCTTTGATGCGGGACTCTGAATTGTAGTACTCGTCAATGAGGATCTTGTCGTGAGACTCAACATTAAGCCATTTCTCACCGCAAGAGCTGAGAGTCATAGAGAGCAGCAGGGCTGCAAAAATATAATATATCTTTTTCATCTTATATCTCTTTACTGGTGATTAGAAAGTAATGTTTGCTCCGAACTGAACTGTACGCGCCTGTGGATATACACCTCTGTCCATATAAGATGCGACCTCAGGATCGAAGCCGTCATATTTGGTGAATGTGAGGGCGTTCTCGCAAGCTACGAACACGCGGAGTTTGTTTACGAAGACCTTCTTTGTAAGGGATGCAGGAAGAGTGTAGCCGAGAATCACATTCTTCAGACGGAAATAGCTTGCATCCTTGATGAAGAAGTCAGAAGCCTTGGACCAGTTCTGGTTAGGGTCTACATTGGTGAAACGAGGATACTCGTTTGTAGAGCCTTCACCTGTCCAGCGGTTGAGGACATACTTAGGCTGGTTCATTGAAGGGATGTCCGTACGACGTGTTCCGTCGAAGATGCTGTTACCTGCAACTCCCTGCCAGATCATAGAGAAGTCGATGCCTTTCCAGTTCATGTTGAGGTTGAATCCGTACATCCATGGTGCAAAGCACTTTCCGAGCACTGTACGGTCGCCCTCTGCAGTGATGCTTCCGTTGCCGTCGATGTCGACATATCTGAAGTCACCAGGCTGAGCCTCAGGCTGGATGAGCTTGCCGTCAGCATTGACATAGGCATTTACCTCTGCCCAGTTCTGGAACACACCGTCAGTCTTGTATCCATAGAAATATGGGTACACCTGACCGTTCTCACCACGTGCGATCGTTCCCATCTGGTGATAAGAAGCCACATCGATGATTCCAGTCTCGTTTCCTGCATTGATAAGGATTGTGTTCACATAAGTCACGTTTCCTCCAACAGAGAGGTTGAAGTCACCGATAGTGTAGCGGTAGGTCGCCTCGATCTCGGCACCTCTGTTGGACATTGTTCCCACGTTACCCCATGGCTTAGACTCGCCGAGGTAGCCAGGTACAGGCATCTGCTGGAGCATACGTGCAGTCTTCTTGTTGAAGTAGTCCACTGTGACCTGAAGTGAGTTGCCCCAGAAACCGAGATCGACTCCCAAGTCAGTCTGATGGCTTTCCTCCCAACCGAGAAGGGAGTTCGGTGTCACAGACGGCTTTACACCATTGTGGATGGTCTCATTTCCGAGGGCGCCGCTACCGAACACGTAGTTGTTGCCTATAGCAGTCAGGGCAGCATACTGGAATGCGCCGATGTTGTCACTACCGTTGACACCATAGGAAGCACGTACCTTCATGGTAGAAAGCTGGCTGAACATATCCTTCATCCAAGGCTCGTTCTTGACATTCCATGCAACTGAAGCTGATGGGAACGGAGCGAAACGACGGCCAGGTCCGAAGTGTGAAGTACCGTCACGACGGATAGTCGCCTGAATCATGTAACGGTTGTCATAGTCGTAAGAAACACGGGCAAAGAGAGATGCGAGCCTGTAGTCGTCGTAGAGGTATCCGCCTCCGTCGTTATCCTCGCGCTGGCTTGTAGCAAAGCCCATATTAGCCTTTGAAGGATCCTCTTCCATAAGGTACATTCTTGAAGCATTGATTCCCCTTCCTGTGCTTGAGAATGCTGTCTGACCAGCCATAGCGGTGAGGTTGTGCTTGTCATTGAATGACTTGGTGTATGTCAGGGTGTTTTCAACCTGCCATGTCATTCCGCGGTTCATCGAACCCCATACAGAAGAGTAACCCTGGTTACGTGTAGACGAGAGGTAGTAGTTAGGTGTCCATCCGTCGCTGCCGCCGACTGAGAAATCGACATTTACAGAAGAACGGAGGGTGAGGCCGTCATAAAGCTGGAAAGCAACCTCTGCACCTCCGACCACGCGGTCGTAATTGTTCTTTGTACCAGGCATAGAAAGGTCTGCGAGAGGGTTGATCATCTCCTGGAACTCAGTGCCCGGAATAGTGAAGAGACGTCCGTTTTTCGGGTCGCGGATAAGGTTGAAGTCGCTCCAGTTAGGGTTGAGGAGCTCGCCTGTCGCCTCATCTACAGCATGTGCTGCATCATTGTAGCAGTACTGGTCCATAACTGCCTGCTCCTGTGCAGGATCCACATATACCGAAAGGAGTGGAGAAAGGGCTGCAGCCGATCCCAGAGGTGAACCGAACTCGGAGTTGGTAGTGATGCCCGTGGTGAATGTACGTGCATAAGAGACGTTGATGTTGAGATCCATCTTGTTCAGCCACTTGCGGTCTGCTGTCGAATCGAAGATGCTGTACTGGTCGTTCACACGTACAGAGAAGCGCTCATAGTTCGAACGGTCGTAGTCACCTCCGACAATACCTTCCTGTGTGTAGTAACCTGCTGAAACGAAGTACTGGTTCTTTGCGTTACCACCGCGGATAGTAAGCTGGTGGTTCTGCTGAGGGGCGTTCCAGTTGAAGAGCTCGTCCTGCCAGTCTGTTCCTTCACCGAAAGAATAAGGATCGGCATACTTAGGGGCGTTACCATCGTTGATGGCAGCCTCGTTCATCATCACTGCGTACTCTGTCGCGTTGAGGACCTCGCGCTTGCGCCAAGGGCTTGACATCGCGTACTGGAAATCGTAAGAAACCGACACTTTGTCCTTTGTACCCTTCTTTGTCGTCACGAGGATGACACCGTTGGCACCACGGGTACCGTAAACTGCGCAGGATGCACCGTCCTTGAGGATGTCGATACGCTCGATGTCGTTTGGAGAAAGGTAGTCGATCCCGCCCACAGGCATTCCGTCAACGACATAGAGAGGGCTTGCTCCGTTGATGGAGCCCATACCACGGATCACGATGCTCGATCCTGCACCAGGATGACCTGAGTTGGATGTTACGGCTACTCCGGCAGTAAGGCCTTTGAGAGCATCGTCGACGCGGATAGGAGAAGCCTGCTCGAGCAATTCTGTGCTGACGGTTGAAATGGCTGCTGAAACGACGGCCTTCTTCTGGACGCCGTATCCGATCATGACCACTTCGTCAAGCATTTCTGAATCTTCTTCCAGGACGACCTCGACATAGCCTGATCCCACTGGAACACGGGCTGTCTTGTAACCGATGGAAGAGACAACAAGGACTGCATCAGAAGGCACTGCACTGAGGACGAAGTTACCGTCCAGGTCAACGGTCGTACCGTTGACAGTACCATCTACAACCACGGCTGCGCCTATTACAGGCTCACCGGCAGAATCCTTGACTGTACCTTTTACTTGCTGAGCAAACGCATTGGCGCAGCTCAGACCCATTATCGCAAAGATAAGGGCGATACGATAAGTTAGGTGTTTCATTTGGTTAGTGTTTATGTGTTAGTAAAATGTTTACGAAGCTATACGATTCGCAACATCAAATTTAATAAAATTTATCTTCAAACAGTACCGGTTTGATACCAAAGTCGCAAATTAGTGGATAAAAATAAAGCAACTTGTTGATTTTACGTAAGTTATATAAGGATAAAGTCCTAAAAAAGTGGACCAGACAAAAGTTTGCATTTATATAAATACAGAAAAGTGGACGATTACGCCATCATCGCCCACTCTATTTATTTGCATTTCAATTAATTACAAAAACAGCAATCTTTATGAAAAAGTGGATTTTGTCAGTATTTTGAGCCTATTTTCTTCACTGTTTCCTCGAAATTCTCGCGGTCCGAGAGGGCTGAATTCTTCACCTGAGCCCTGTAATTATAGATGGTGTTCACCGAGTAGCGTAGGAGGGAGGCAATGTGCGAAGACTGGGTGATTCCGAGCTTGATCAGAGCAAAGATGCGGAGCTCTGTGTTGAGCAGTTCTCCCTCTTTGAGAGCCACACGGCAGTCCTCCTGCAGAAGGGCATTGAAGTCCTCGACAAAGGACGGATAGAGCTGGAGGAATGAGGTGTCGAAAGTCTTGTAGAAATTCTTCAGTTCGGCTTCATACTGATCTCTCGGGAGGGTCTTCTTGAGCTTGTCAAGGTAGCCCGAACACATAGACAGGTAGAGTCCGAGGTACTCTTCCTTGGCCGCATTCGCCTCCACCAGTTCAAGGTTGGTCTTTCTGAGAGTCTCCTGAGCCTCAGCGATCGAGGCATTGGACTGGGCAAGCTGGGCATTCTTTGTCTCGATGGTCCTGGCTTTGGACTTTCCGGTGTAGTGGAGATTGAGAGCGACCATAGCCACAAGAAGCAGGAAGAAAGCAATCACCATTGTAACGAACAGGTAATGAGACCTTTCCTTGGCCTGCTGCTCCTTGGCATCTATATATGCCTTCTCGATCAGAGGCATTGTTGAGGCAATCTGTACCTTGCGGAGCTTTGCATTGTAGAACACAGCGTCATCAAGGGATATCCTTATATATCTGAATGCACGCTCTGTCTCCTCGGGAAGATCCAGATTGACGGCAATGGAACAGAGCGCAGCATTGTCCTTGATGGCTCCCTGCAGGTCACATATCGCCGATTCTATCCACCACCTGAGCATTTCCACCTCTCTGTCGGTATTATAGCAGATGAATCCCTGCCAATAGGTCTGCACAGCATAATCCCTTGACTTGTTGTTGAGAGATTCGATCAGCTGGGCATTGGCCCTGTAGGCTTCGTCCCATTTGTTGTCGCGGATGAGACGGAGAATGGCCATATGACGGTGGAGATAGGAGTCTTCCGGAGTGTTTTCAAGGATAAGGTTGCGGTAGGACTGTATCTTCTCAGCTCCCGGCACAGCCACGCCGGACCCCTGCATATATTCCTGGTAATCAGTCAGGAACCTTTGCACAGCATTATACCATATGATCTTCTGATGATAGTCGAAGGAGAGTGTGTCCAGGGTTTCGAAGGCCTTGGAAGCCTCAAGGAACATTCCGGCTGTAGTGTAGAGGAAGGCTTTGTTGAGAGAAGCTGTCGTCTTGAGGACCTGGTCAGAAAGCGAATCGGCTATGCTCTCCTGCATAAGAAGCATATCCCTGGCCTTGTCGAACTGGTACGGGGCGTACTCCTCGTAGAGACGTCCGTATATTCCATATTTCTGCTGAAGGGTCAGATCCTTGTCCCGGAGGGTCTCTTCGATGGCGCTTATCCTGCCCTCCTTGGCGAGGACATATTCGTCGATACTTCCGAGCGTCTCTTCAAGACGCCTGAAGTCCTCTGCGAGCGGATGAACGTTTTTCACCTGACATCCGGCC
>JAEIGA010014934.1_pt1 | contig 11822 bp, 17 predicted proteins | sample 9270691 | NCBI WGS metagenome assembly JAEIGA01 (sample SAMN17057246, study PRJNA624740) | gut metagenome | biome: biome; isolation source: fecal sample | host: Bos grunniens | place: China: Xizang | collected 2019
CAGCCCACGCGCCTACCAGCTGTAGCCCGCCCGGTACCGTGCGCAAAGACCGGGCGGGCGTTTTGAAGGGAACCCGAATGGGTGAATGCTTCACATACCGGGACGCTTACGGGCAGACCGCCACCATACGCGACGAAGGCCGGGGGCGCTTCCCCTTCCGCCTACTGGTACGCGCACCGGGCGGGAAATGCACGCACAACGGAATCTATGCGACGTTCCGGGCGGCGAAGGCCGAAATGCTGAATTCCGGCTACTGCTGGACTGAAACACGCGGGGACGCTGTAAAAACGACCCGCTGAAATGCGATATAAGCCCCGCAAACGTGCGGGCATGGGTAATTTATCGTCCTGGGAAAAACCCACCCTTAAAAAGCCTTAGAACAAGCCGCCTACCTGGGCGGACGCTGGAAACGGCGGAAGCACCGGGGGGCGGTTTTCCTATGTTAAGGTATGCCCGGACTTTAGCTTTTCGCCATATCCGGCACACAGCGCACCCCGAATACACCGGATACAATTCCCACACTAGACACAGACGGATAATAATTCTATAATTGTCACTAGGATTAGGACTAGGACACTGGAAGGGGGCGCAACGATGAAATACACGGCATGGAAGTACAGCGGCGGCGTTTACTGCGGTAACGGCGACTTTAACAGCCTGGACGATTGCTTGAAGTTCGCCGATGACGGCTTTTGCGATTACGTCCGGGTACAGAACGCGGACACCCTGCAAACGATAAAGATTCACTTTGAGCCGACAGAAGAAAACATGTACGACAAGGGCGGCGAATACTAAGGGAAACCGGGCGCGGCAATCCTGGAAGACCAGCCGCGCCCCATCGTCAGAAACGACAGGAAGGATTCTAGCATGAACAGGAACCGCAGGAAGCAGTTACAGGCCATCAGCGACCAGCTAGCGCAACTCATGGACGAACTGTTAGAGGTTTACGAACAGGAAAGCGAAGCATTCGAGAATTTGCCCGAATCGTTCCAATACGGCGAACGCGGCGAAGCCATGGAAGAAGCCATGAGCAACATAGAGGACGCGGGCGCGGCGGTTGACGAAGCAATCCGCAGCATAGAACAGGCGATAGAGCAGTAAGGGGGGAACCATGCAGGCAATCATACAGACCACAGCGGCGACCATACAGCCGACACAGCAGGGGCAGGACGTGGCTAGCCTGCTTCAACGGTTCATCGAATACATAGACGTTAAAGAAGTCACCGTGAAAAGCTACGGGGTATGCCTGCGGGCGTTCATGGAATGGCTGGGCGACAACGGCATAACGCACCCGCAGCGGGCGGACGTTCTCGCATATGTGGACTACCTAGCCAAACCGCACAGGCGGCGGGCGCGTTGCGACCGGGCGGGAAGCAAGCCCGGTAGCGTCATGACGTATTCGGCGGGAACACAGGCGCGTTACCTGCGGGCTGTAAAGCTGTTCTTCCGCTGGACGGCGCAAGAAAGCCTTTATCCCAACATCGCAGACCACGTAAGGGGGGCGAAGGTTAAGGCCGACAACACCAAACGCGACCCCTTGCAGCGCGAAGACGCTGTATCCGTCCTGGAATCCATAGGCCGGGAAGACGCGGCGGGGAAACGGGATTACGCTATGTTTTGGCTGGGCTTCACTGCGGGCGTTCGCATTATCGAAATGCAGCGGGCGAACGTGGGCAACCTGGAAACGATAGCCGGGGAACATGTTCTGTTCATTCAGGGCAAGGGACACGACGAAGCAGACACCTACAAGAAACTGTCTGAAAAGACTTACGCGGCAATCCTGGACTACCTGGAAACGCGGGGAACGCTGGAACCTAGCGCCCCGCTGTTCGCAAGCGAAGGGAACCGCAGCCGGGGAAAGCGCCTTACGGAACCTAGCATTTCCCGCATTATCAAGCAGCGTTTGAAGGCCGCAGGATACGACAGCAGCCGGATTACAGCCCACAGCATGAGACACAGCAGCATTACATACTTGCTGGAAGACGGGGCGACGATTCAGCAGGCACAGCACCACGCCCGCCATTCAAGCCCGGAAACAACCGGGATTTACGCCCACAACATCGACCAGCGCAAGGAACACGCGGAACAGCGGATAGAAAACTATCTGCTGGGCGTTGAAGGCGACACCACGGAACAGGTAACGGAATGCTTGAAGCACCTTACGGAAGAACAGCGCAAGCAGGCGTTGGCGTTCTTGCAGGCAATGGCGGCATAGGGGGAACGATGGAACTTTACCACTACACAACCGTTAGGCATTACCTGGAAATCATGGTATCCGGGCAAATCAATACTACGCATAGCGAACTGCTACGCCCGGTAAACGTCCATTTGAACGCGGAAGGTACGGCATGGGTTGACGAAGAAACGGACGGATACAAGCCCGTCGTTTGGCTCACGTGCAACCCGCACGCAAAGACGGAAGATTACGGGAACTGGGACACGGCGGGCGAATCGAAGACCGACGTTCGCATAACCGTAGAACGCGCCAAAGATATGTACCTGTGGAATGCGTGGCGCAAGGCTAACCACATGGAAGAAGAATGGTTTAAGGAACTCATATCGCACATGCCCGGTTGGCGTGACGTGTACGTATGCCCTAGACCGATACCGACAAGCGAATTTACCGACGTGGTAATCAGAAAAGAAGCAGCTATCAAATGGGGGTTGACCGAATTCACGGAAGGGGCGGAAAAATGAAAGTGACAATACACGACCCCAAAAACTGGGAAGTCACACGCGAAGTAGACATTGATGTAAAGGCGGAAAGTGGCGCACCTGTGAAATACAGCCCGCAGAACGAAAGGCGGGGCGCTGGAAGACCACGGAAGCCCATAGCCATACCAGCGGACAAGTTGCCGGAACGCGAATGGTTCACCGTTCCGGAAGTTGCGGAAATCACCGGGTACCACGTCCGGACGATTCAGGCGCGTTTGCGTGACGGTAGCTTGCAGGGAAAGAAGCTGGGCGGCGTTTGGCGTATCTATCGGGAATCGTTGGAACGGGCTTAAAAACAGCCCCTAAGTAAAGGTTGGTTCAGACCTTAACATAGAAAGCGAGGTGTAAAAGATGATAGTTTCCCTGGCATTCGGCAAGGGCGGAACGGGCAAGACTTCCACGGCCTGCGCACTTGCCAACTACGCAAGGGGACAGGGGCGGCGCGTCCTGTGCGTTGACTGCGACCCGCAATCAAACTTCACGTATGCCCTGGGCGGCGACCCGTCGCAACCGGGGCTTTACGCTGTTCTTACCGGGCGGGCGGACGTTGGCGACGTTCTGCAATCCACGGAACAAGGCGACTTGCTACCCGCTGGGCTTGACCTTGCGGCGGCGGAAGCCGCTATAGCGAAGCAGCCCGGTACCCTGCGGGCGGCGCTGGAACCCGTGAAAGCGTCCTACGACCTCATTGTTATAGACACGCAGCCTTCACTATCCAACGTTCAATTTAACGCCCTGGTAGCGTCTGATAGCGTCGTTTTGCCCATGGAAGCGGACGTGTTCTCAATCATGGGGCTGTACCAAATGGCGCAGACTGTGGAGCAGGCGCGGAAGCACAACCCCGGCTTGAAGGTTGCCGGAATCCTGCTTACGAAGTACAAGCCCCGGCAAGTGTTGGCTAACGACCTGCGGGAAGACATAGAGCAGCAGGCGCAGGCCATGGGAACCCGCGTTTTCGACACGTTCATAAGGGAAGGCGTAGCCGTGAAGCAGGCGCAGGCTATGCAGCAATCAATATTCGAGTATTCGCCCCGCAGCAACCCGGCGCAGGATTACCGGGCGCTTTTCGGCGAAATGGGACTGTAGAAAGGTAAGGCAATGGCTAAGAAGTTTTCCGGAATGAAGGGCAACCCATACGGCGGCGTTGAAGACGCGGGGCAATCCACAGAAAAGAAGCCCGCAGGGAAGCAGGAATATTACCGCTTCAACCTTAAAGTACCGATTGAATACAAAGACTACTTGCAGGAAATGGCCTGGAAGCAGCGCACTACCATAACGTCCTACCTTGCGGAACTCATACGGGCGGACATGGAAGCACATCCGGACTGGGCGGACGGCCTGGACGGTTTGAACAAATAAGGGGGTACGACGTGAACAGCCTGGACAGCATTCACGAAGCAGTGAGCAACTACCAGCAGGCGGAAGCATTGGAAGCCTGCATATCCGTAATGGAACGTTGGCGCGACCTGGAACCGTTGGCGGAACCCCTGCGGGAAAAGCAGCGGGAACTAGAGCAGCGCGGCGAACTGCTTACACATGAGATACAGCAGACATACAGGACACACGGGACATATTAGACAGAAAGGGGGTGAAGGCATGAGCTACACGCCACCGGACAAGACGTTAGCCGAATTCACGGAAGCAGAACGGGAAGAACTTATAGCTGAACTGAAAAAGGACTACACACCGGAAGAATGGGAAAAGCTTACTAACTTTGCCTATCTGCTTAACAAGACCGCTAAGAACTTCCGGGACTGGGCAAGCAGCCCGGAGATTCAGGCGACAAGGGCGGGCATTATCGAAATGCTCGAAAGCTTGCGGGATGAAATAGCAGGCGACCCGGAAACGGCGAACATTCCATTTAGGGAACTTGTAAACAGCGGGAAGTTTGACGAAATCATAGACCGCGTTAGCGATAGGACGGGAAGCACCATAACGCCCGAAGAAATCCGGGAATCACTACCAACGTTGACAAGCATCATTCCGCAACATCATGTTATCCCAAACAACAAGGCCGCTAACAACTGGATAAATTTAGTTGATGCGGGATACCGCGACTTGCGAGTAGCGTACCTGGACACTCCACAGGAAATAACTTCCCGGACAATAGTTAGCTATGAAGGCGATAAAGTGACGCTATCAAGCCGCCAACCGTTCACGGAATACGACCGCAGCGTAGCGGACGCGGTAACGAGCCTGTACCTGTACGGGCATGAAAGCCACGTAGTTACCGCAGCAAGCGTTTACCGGGCAATGGTTCACGCCACAGAAGGGGAAACACCTAGCCCGCAACAAGTGGGGGCAGTTACAAAGAGCCTGGACAAGATGCGGTTTGTACGCGTTCAAATCGACTGTACGGAAGAACTTAAAGACAGGCATATAAGCCTGGACGGGGAACAGATAACGCGAGGGAAGATTGACACATACCTGCTTGCGCTCGAAAAGCTGGAAGTATCCACAGGGGGAAAGGTTGTATCCGCCTACAAGATACTGAAAGCACCCATCCTTTACGAGTATTCACACCTTTTGGGGCAGGTTATCACGGTACCAGCGGCGTTACTTGACGTAAGGGACAAGCAGGGCGGCAAGGTTGCCAATACCGAACAGCGCATAGTCATACGAAGCTACCTACTGCGCAGGGTTGCGGTGATGAAGGGGAAGACGGCGGACAAGCAAAGCCGTTTCATAACCTACGAAAGCCTATTTTCAGACATTGACGAAGTAGACCCCACGCCAAAGCGCAAATTGCAGATACGCGAGTATGTACAGGCTTGCTTAGAGCATTTCAAGCGCGAAGGATATGTGAAGGGGTACCGGGAAAAGAAAAAGGGACGCGCCTTTACGGGCGTTGAAATCATCCTGTAGCGGGGGTGCAATCTTTGGGAATTATGGGTGCAATCTTTGGGAATAAGCCTGCAATCTTTGGGAATTATGGGTGCAATCTTTGGGAATTAAAGAAATGCGCTTAGATAATACGTTTTCCCTGATAAATTGGCATGTTTTACCACACCCGAAAACATCCTATAAGTACCGTAGGTATACGTAGGTACTATACCGGGCGGGGCGGCGGGTTTGATACCCGCGCCCGCCCATGGAAGAATGGAAGCCCCGGTGTTGTGGATTGACACCATAGCGGCAAAGTTAAGGTATGCCGACACCCCAACATAGGGAAGAAAGAAGCGCCACGGGGACAGCCTGGACAGCAAAGAACCCCGCAGCGCAAAGGGCATTCAGAACAACCGCCCCGAATGCCCTTCCATTGTAGACGGAAGGAAAGGAAATCGGAACATGACCAACACGAAGAACCTACCGGAATACTTGAAGGAAAACGGGCGCTTTTGCCTATGGAAGTACGAAGTACGCGGCGGCAAGCCCACGAAACCGCCCTACAACCCCCGGACGCTTCAATACGGCGATAGCAGCGACCCGGAAGCGTTCGCAGACTTGAAGACGGCGGAAGCAGCAGCCGCAGGGTTTGACGGCCTGGGCGTGGGAATGTTCGGCGACCTTGCCGGAATAGACATAGACCATTGCATACAGGACGGCGAACTATCGGAAATGGCGGCGGACATTGTTCTAACAATGGACGCTTACACCGAAATAAGCCCGTCCGGTGAAGGAATCCGGATACTGTTCCTAGCCCCCGGCCTGGAATACGACCGCAGCGCGTACTACTTGAAGAACAGCGCGGCGGGGCTTGAAATCTACTTAGCCGGAATGACGAACAGGTACCTTACCGTTACCGGGAACGTTTTCAGCAGCGCGGGCATTGAAGACCGGGGCGACCGCCTGCAAACCGTCCTGGATAGGTACATGCGCCGGGAAAAGGAACAAGCACCGGACTACCAGCCCGCAGGCGCACCCCTGGAACTTGAAGACGAAGACATAGTAGAACGCGCCATGAACGCCCGGAACGGCTGGAAGTTCGCCCGCCTGTGGAATGGTGACATTAGCGGATATGTTTCCCACAGCGAAGCAGACCAAGCGTTGTGCAACCTGCTAGCGTTCTGGACGGACAGGGACGCGCCCCGGATTGACAGGCTTTACAGGCAATCCGGCCTATACCAGCATGAGGGACGCGCCCGGAAGTGGGACACGAAGCGCGGGGGCGCTACCTACGGGGAAATGACCATAGCCAACGCAATAGACGGTTGCCCGGAAGGATACAGGCCGCAGGAACGCGCAGAACGCCCGCAGCAGCCCGCAAACGCTGGAACCGGGCAAGTACACCCCTACGACGAAAACGACCCCTTAAACGCGCCTGTACCGCCCCGCAGGGATTCGGTGCAACTGTTCGATGACTTCATAGGGCGCGTGCAGACGGAAGAATACAAGCCCCTGGAAACCGGAATGCAGGCGTTCGACAGGCTGTTAGGCGGCGGGATTACGCGTCAATCCCTGGTAGTGCTATCAGCAGCGCCCGGAACCGGGAAGACCACGCTTGCGCAGCAGATATTCGAGACAATGGCGCGGAACGGTAACGACGTGCTTTTTCTTAATCTCGAAATGAGCCGGGAATACCTGCTAGCCCGCAGCCTATCGCGCACCCTTCACGGGGCGGGCTACAAGATGAGCGCGGCGGACGTACTGCGGGGCTACAGGTGGAGCGAAGACCAGAGGGCGCACGTCCTGGAAGCGGCGGAAAGGTACCGGGCGGAAATCGCCCCGCACATGGAATACAACCCCCACGGAAACACAACGGACATTCAAGCCATACAGGACACTTTGAACACATGCGGCATGAAGGCCATAAACGAGGGGAAGCCCGCCCCCGTCGTGGTTCTGGACTACCTGCATTTAGTCACCGGGGAACGCATGGACGCGCAGGAAATAATCAAAAAGGCCGTATCCACGTTGAAGGATTACGCCATACGCTACGGAACCTTCGTTTTCGCAATCGGGGCGAACAACCGGACAAGCAACAAATCCGGCGTTATCTCGCAGGATTCGGGGCGCGATTCTTCCGCAATCGAATACACGGCGGACTACCAACTAAGCCTTAACTATGCGGCGCTATCAGACCACGAAGTTAAAGAAGACGGCAACCCATACCGGGCGGACAATCCGGACGATATGGACAAGCTGCAAATGCAGGACGTGCGGGAAATGGTTGTGCAGGTTCTAAAGAACCGAATGAACAAGCCTGGGGGCAAGCTGTACATGAACTTTGACGCGGCGCACAGCCTGTTTGTGCCTGTGGAAAAGAACCCGGAACGCTACCAGCCGGAAATACTGCGCATATAGGGCAGTTCGCATAACGTCCGGGGAACTGCCCTGGGCGGCGGGCGGGAACCTACGGGAACCCGCCCGTTTTTATGCCCGTTTTCAATGTTAAGGTTCACTTATACCTAAGCATTCAGCCGTTGAACCCCCGTTTTCAGCAACGAACTTATGTTCTATTCCTGATTCGCTTTTATTCCTGTGTCTAGTGTGCTATAAACACCTTAGACATACAGGACATATAGGACATAATAGACAGAACAGGGGCGCGATATGCCAATGACGGAAGCAGCAGCGGAAGCGCGGCGAAAGTACAAGCGCGAATGGTACGCCCGGAACCGGGACAAGCAGCGGGAATACACGGAACGCTACTGGGCTAGAAGGGCGGCGGAAGACGAAGCCGGGAAAGCCCCTGAAACCGATTCTAAGGGGCGGGAAGCGGAAGGAAGCGGCGACCATGACCCCGAATAAGGAAAGGGCGCTACAGGCGCTTCTAACGTGTCCCACGAAGAAGGCGGCGGCGGAACAGGCGGGCATAAGCCCCCGCACCCTGCGGGACTACCTAGCAGACCCGGAGTTTCAAGCGGAATACCGGAAGGCTTTTCAATCGCTGGTAACGGAAGCCACCCGGCAAGCACAGCAGGCGTTAAGCCCCGCCCTATCCGCCCTGAAATCCATTGTCGAAGACGAAGAAGAAAACAGCAGCAGCCGGATAGCAGCAGCCCGCGCCCTGCTCGAATACGGCCTGCGGTTAACGGAATTCAACGACATTTTGCAGGAATTGGAAGCGGTGGAAGGCTGATGTACTACGACGGCCTGAAAAGGCGCGTTAAAGCCACTGCGGAAGCCCGCAGGAACGCCCACGCGCCCCGTATATCCCTTGTGGATTGCATAGCCCCGGCGTACTTGCCGCTTCACGAAGACGTTATAGCCGGGGCGCACAGCATCTACCACCTACCGGGCGGGCGCGGTTCATGCAAAAGCAGCTTCGTTTCCCTGGAAATGGTAGACGGCATAATGAACGACCCGGAAGCAAACGGGATAGTTTTCCGGCGCGTTGGCGCTACCATGCGGGAATCTGTGTTTTCACAAATCGCCTGGGCTATTGACGAACTGGGCGCGTCCGGTTTGTGGCGCGGAAGCGTTAGCCCCATGCAGTACGTTTACCTTCCCACGGGGCAGGTGATAACGTTCCGGGGGCTGGACGCGGCGGAAAAGATAAAGTCAATCAAGCCCCGGCGCGGCGTTTACAAATACGTGTGGTTCGAGGAATTCAGCGAACTTTTGGGCGCTAATCAGGTTAGGAACGTCCTTCAATCGGTAGTGCGCGGCGGCGACGGTTTCCGCGTCTTCAATTCCTTCAACCCGCCCTTGTCCGTGAACAACTGGGCGAACAAGTACGTTTTGGAACCGGACGAACGGGCTGTGACCTTCCGGACTACCTACCTTCAAGTACCCCGGCAATGGCTGGGCGAAGCGTTCATAGACGAAGCGGAACGCCTGCGGGAAATCAACGAAACAGCCTACCGTCACGAATACCTGGGCGAAGCCACGGGAAGCGGCGGCGAAGTGTTCCCCAACATCGAAGCGCGGGAAATCACGGACGAAGAGATAAAGCAGCTTCAATACCAGTACAACGGCCTGGACTGGGGCTTTTCGGTTGACCCGTTCGCATTCGTCCGGGTTGCATACGACAGGCGCACGCAAACGGTTTTCATCCTGGACGAAATGGTAGCGCGTGGGAAATCGAACGCGGAAATTGCCGACATGGTGAAGGCGAAGGGATACCACCTTGCGGCAAGCACCTACTATTCACCGTTCGGCATGGGCGGCGGGCAGGAAAAGCAGGTAGTGACCTGCGACAGCGCGGAACCGAAATCAATTAACGACCTGCGGGGGCTGGGCATTAAGGCCATGCCATGCACGAAGTACCCCGGAAGCGTCGCATACGGCGTTAAGTGGCTGCAATCGAAGCGCCTGGTAATAGACCCGAAGCGCACCCCTAACGCGTTCCGGGAATTCACCGGGTACGAATACGTAACGACCAAAGACGGCGAATTTACCACCGATTTACCGGACAAGGACAACCACACGATAGACGCGACCCGCTACGCCCTGGACAGGCTGATAAACGACGGGCGCAACGCGGCGTAGAAAGGCGGGAAACATGGGAATGCTACGGATACACTGCGACTACTGCGGGCAGGCGTGGGAAGTCTACCACCGGGACGAATGGAACGGGGACAGCGCCCGGACTTGCCCCCACTGCTTTTCAGAAATCGACCCCGCCACGTGGGAAAAGGTTGTAGCGGCGTTCGCCGAAATGAGCGACGCGAACATAGAACTTGCCAAAGACCACGCGCAGACGCATGGGGCGCTGTTCTGGGTTGACTACCTGGAAGATTACACCTTCCAGGACAGGCAAGCGGAAACCCTCACGGACATACAAAACAGCCTGGAAGACTTGCGGCAACTGATACAAGCGCCGGAAGCCCCCATGTTCGTTTACGACCGGGCGGAATAGCCATGGACGCGACGAAGACGCGGACGCGCATTAGAAAGCGCCTTGCACAGTCTGCGAAGCGGGTTAATTGGCTGTACTGGAACCTGAAAAGGGTTGAGGGGCGCATAGACAGCGGGCATTACGCGGCGCACGTGGTACGCGGCGAACTGGAACCGGAACGCGACCGCCTGCGAATGGAGATTGACGAAGAATGCGCCTGGGCTGAAAGGGACGCGCAGGCGATAGCGGAAAGGTACGGGGAAGCCACGGGCGACCATGCGACCGCCCGCCAACTATCGGAACTTGTCCGGGAATTCACGGAAGAATACATGCGGGAAAAGCACGCGTTGGAATACCTGGACGAATTCATAGAACCGGAATACGACTAGAAAGGATTACGGAAAATGGATGTACGGGAAGAAGTCTACAACTCATTGAAGAACGCCACCATTGAGCTAGCCCCCACTGTGGAAATGCTGGGCAAGCGGGAAGAAGCCATCAAAAGCGGCGTTTATTCGTCCGATTACGTCCGGGACACCCTGGAACCGGAACGGGACGGCCTGCGGAAGCAGATTCAGGCGGCGGGGGAATCCGCCTTGCAGGACGCGCAGGCAATCGTAGACAGGTACAAGGAACAGGAACGGGCGGCGCTAACGCTTGACCCGGAAGCGTTGACACCTGATTTTGCGCTTTTGACCAGCGGAATTCCGCTCACGCAACGCGACGTGTGCGCGATTCTTGACCGCAGCCGGGGCAACAAGACCATGACGCAATTAGCGCACCGATTCGCGCAGAAGAACGAAATCCAACTGCCGCAGGCGTACACCTACGCGGGCGACGCGGAAGTAAGGCAGGCGGAAATAGCAGCGGACGGAATGGCGGACATTGCGAAGCGGTATGTGCGCGGGTACATGGGAACTGCGGGCGGCATGGACATGCTCAACAAGTTCTTTCAGGTAGGCGCATAACCCATGTTGCGACGCGCCCACATGAAGCCCGCCCCGGTGTGGTATTCCGCAATCCTGGGAATGCTGGGCAACGGTATGCCCTACCTGGAAGACGCGAAATGCGACGGTTGCGGGGAACCTGTGGAAGCCTGGTACACCGGGCGGCACGACTACCACGACGGCGAAGAAATCTACATGTGCGATTGTCCCAACTGCGGAAGGTACCGCGCTAGAAAGCAGACATAACGAAAAGGCCGGGGGCTGTTTCCTTTCGACTACCGGACATAGCCATGCGACAGCCCACGCGCCTACCAGCTGTAGCCCGCCCGGTACCGTGCGCAAAGACCGGGCGGGCGTTTTGAAGGGAACCCGAATGGGTGAATGCTTCACATACCGGGACGCTTACGGGCAGACCGCCACCATACGCGACGAAGGCC
>JAEIGA010014935.1_pt1 | contig 11822 bp, 11 predicted proteins | sample 9270691 | NCBI WGS metagenome assembly JAEIGA01 (sample SAMN17057246, study PRJNA624740) | gut metagenome | biome: biome; isolation source: fecal sample | host: Bos grunniens | place: China: Xizang | collected 2019
CCTTTGCGCAAAGCGCGTATTTGCACTTCGATATTAGCACCACCATATACGGGTGTGATGTGTAGATTGGGTATATATTTGGCATAGTCGGCCAAGTCGCCAGCTATTTGCAAGCATAGCTCGCGCGTAGGAGCCATGATAAGTGCTTGCGGGTATAACTTGTTGGTGTTGATACGTTGCAATAGAGGCAAGCCAAAGGCTGCTGTCTTGCCTGTACCGGTTTGTGCCAATGCTATAAGGTCGGTCTCTTCACCCAATAAAAGGGGGATAACTTGTTCTTGCACAGGCATAGGATACTCGTATCCCATCTCGGCGATGGCCTGTAAGATGGAGGGCGCAATACCCAATTCTTCAAATGTCTTCATTGATGGTTGTGTGAAAATATAAAAATGCACCCGCTGTGGTTGCGGGTGCAAAGGTAGTAAAAAAAGGTATTATAACGCTTTAGTTATCCCAATTTGCCACTATTTTGCAAGATGGCAGCCTATTGATATCGAGCTGCAACCTCTGTGGGTAGATAGTTTTCGTGGCTCATGCACACTTGCGACGAAAAGTCGAGGGCATATTGTACAATGGGAGCCCACTCGTCGAGGGTAAGGCTGTTGAGGTTGTCGAGGGTGATATTGTGGCGAATGAGGCCAAAGATAATGCCTGCATTGAATGTATCGCCTGCGCCTATGGTGCTGATGGGTTTGTCAATAACCGGTGCATCGAAGTGGCGTTGACCCTGTTGGCAGTAGAACTCTACACCATTTCCTCCACGGGTATAGATGAAGTTGGGACAATAGAATTTTATTTTGTCAAGATAGATTTTATCGGGGTTGTCGAGTTTATAGAGTGTCTCGAAATCCTCGTCCGATCCTCGTACAATATTGGCGTACTCTAAGTTTTCTATAATTGAAGGCATGAGTTTCATAGCCTCATGGCTGTGAGCCTTGCGGAAGTTCGGATCGTAATATACAATGGCTTTGCGAGTGTTGGCAAATTCGAGTATCTCGGTAATGCGGTTGCGCAAGACGGGATTGACCGAGAAGTATGAGCCAAAGATAACGATATCGCCTTCGTTGATGAGAGGAATGGCAACATTAAGACGGTCGGCAGGGAATTGGTGGTAGAAGGTATACTCGGCATTGTTGTTCTCGTCAAGAAAAGCCAACGATACCGGTGTCTTGCCATCTTTGGGGTTGTAGATGTCTATATAGTTTGTGTCTACACCGTTTTGTTGCATAAACTCCATGATGTCTTTGCCTACACGGTCGTTGCCCAATTCGGTTACTAAGGCTGTGTTCATGCCCAGCCTGCCCAAGGTGATGATAGAGTTGAATGTAGAGCCTCCGGCCACCGACTTTTGTGGTTGCCATTCGCCGTCTTGATTCTTGCGAAAGAGGATGTCGAGTATGGTCTCGCCTATTCCTATAATTTTTCTCATAGCCTTTTTATGATGTTCTTGTTACTTATATCCTCGTTATTTCTTCGCCAAGTCCGAACCTTCAAATTGTCGGATAGCATCTTTCCACTCATCGCTGATAGGAGCACTTACACCGGCCTCGACATCAAAGCCTACCATGATGGTGCGACAAATACCTTTTACCTCGCCTGTAGTGGTGTTGACAATGCGTTGCATCAGTTTGAAGCTGCGGTTGCCTATCTCTATGCAACATGTCTCAACAGCTACTTGTTCGTATGAGTAGATGGGCGAGAGGAAGTCGGCATTGACATTAGCTATAACCACATCGGCTTTGCGCCAGTCTATTGATTGTTTCTTGACAGTCTCAAAGTAACGGCTCTTACCCAAGTCGTAGAATGTAAAGTATACCGAGTTGTTGACATGACCCAGTGAGTCTATATCATTGAAACGCAGTTGTAGGGGGTAACTGTGGTGAAAGGTGGGAAATTGCTTGTCTTGTTCCATTTTTAGTATCTCTATTTGAAATATATATTTTTAATAATAGGTCGACCAATGTGTGTGTTGAGTCGGTCGATGAGTGTGCGTCGGTTCATAAACAACTCATTGCGAAGCACAGCCGATGAAAGTTTTACTTGCAGAGTACCTTTGTCAAAGTGTAGTGCCATCGTACATTTATCTACAGCCTCGCCCATGGCCTCTTTCCAGGCTGCCCTTGCTCGTGCGGCATCAAGACCTATGTCAAGGTGATTTTCTCGCAGTATCTCGTCGAGTATTTCGCTCAATGCTTGTGCTTCTTTTCGTTTCATTTCGTCAAGGCATTAGGGTAAATTCTCCGTTCGATACACTGTATAGGCAGTGATGTGCTGTAGTACGTCGCACGATGCGGTCGAGGTATTCGCGGTTGGTGTCGGTTATGAATATCTGGCCGAATATATCGCTCGATACGAGTTGCATAATACGCTCTACGCGGTCGGAGTCGAGTTTGTCGAACAAGTCGTCGAGGAGCAATATGGGTGTTGTGTTGCCATTGTGGGCCAGGAAATCATATTGAGCCAGTTTCAAGGCGATGAGGTAAGTCTTACATTGTCCTTGCGAGCCTATGCGCTTCATGGGATATTCGTCCAACGTCATCTCCATGTCGTCGCGATGGATACCCTTGGTGGTATATCCGAGTATGAGATCTCGGTGTCGGGTGTCGGCGAGTTGTTGTAGGAGGCTGCCCTCGCTCAAATGGGAGCGATAGGATAGTCCTACGTGCTCGTTGCCGTTGGCTATGAGGTTGTAGAAACGATCGAATACGGGTATAAACTCATTCAAGAAGCGCTTGCGAGTGTCGTATATGATGGTAGCTGCATGAGCCATTTGCTCTTCCCATATCTCATAGAGCATAGGGTCGCTCACTTCTTGGCGTAGCAGAGTGTTGCGCTGCTCAAGAGCTTTGTTATAACGAATGAGGGTGTCGAGGTAGGGCTTGTCCCATTGTGATATTACCATGTCGATAAATCGGCGACGCTCCTCGCTACCACCCTGTATCAGGGTTGTATCGTCGGGAGATACCATTACCAGTGGGGCAAATCCGATATGATCCGATAAGCGACTATACTCCTTCTTGTTGCGTTTGAATGACTTTTTTTGTCGTCTTCTTATGCCACATGATAGCACTTCGGGCTGTTCATTGCGATCGTATACACCTTGCAGCATGAAGAAATCTTCTCCATGTCGTATGTTTTGTGAGTCGATGTTGTGGGTGAAACTCTTACAAAACGATAAGTAGTATATGGCATCGAGTAGATTGCTTTTTCCCATACCATTGTTACCCAAAAAACAGTTGATATTGTCCGAAAAGGAGAGGTCGGCTTGGGCAATATTCTTGAAGTTAATGATGGATAACTGTTGTAGTATCATGTGTTTATACGATTATAGTAGTTGTGTTACTTTGTTGATAATAGCCGGTACAAAGATGCACAAGCCAGCAATAACGGCTGTGATGGCACTGAGTAGCACGGCTGCTGCGGCTATATCTTTGATGCGTCCTATGGCAGGGTGCATTTGGGGGGTAACATGGTCGCATAGGCGTTCTATGGCTGTGTTGAGGGCTTCGGTTATCCACACGCCTCCTACCAATGCAGCTGCTATAGCCCATTCTATAGGCGATAGTGACACCCACCATCCCACAATGACTACGCATAGGGTGGCAACGAGGTGTATCCATGTATTGTGCTCAAGAAAGAGCAACTTCAATCCGCGTCCGGCATATACGAAACTACCGAAGCGTTCGCGTAACGAAAATTTATGTTTTGTATCTCTGTCTCTCATAAATATTGCTCTTTTACCATCCTCCTCTGGCTCCGCCTCCGCCGGTCATACCACCGCCAAAGCCTCCGCCGAAGCCACCACCACCACTGCTACTCTTGGGTACAACAATCATGGGGATGATATAGGATATAACACTGCGCTTGTGGCAGTGTTGGCAGGTATATACTTTCTCGCCACGTCCGGGTGACAAGGTTGTGGCGGGTAGGATGATGTTGTCGTGTGCCATAGTGTAAGCCTTGGCACGACAATGAGGGCATTCACTATATTGTGTGTAGGCCTTGTCAAAACGGAATACCTCGGTATTGTGGCAATTGTCGCACAACCACACATCGTAGTCGACCGATCCTATACGCTCTTCGGTATCCTCTTGGGGTGTGAGGAATTTGTTATCCTCGCTCTCCGATAGTCGGTGCATTTCGTTGCCACACTTATCGCATGTGCGTGGTTTGTTGCGCATTTTCTTCATCATTCTGTTGCAGTAGATATAGTTTGCAACACCCCACAGCGGACATAATATTGCCAAAATAAGCAAGCCGGCGTGTGAACTGAATAGCTCTTTGTAGCATTCGTAAGGTTCGTTGCTGTGCTTGCGGATGGTGCGATTGAGGCGTATGGTGAGCAACAATGATATAATAAGGCTGAAGGCTAAATAACCATACAGCATATTCATCAAGATCACTTTGTCGGCTTCATCAAAGATAGGTTCTTCGGCCATTAGTTCGGCCGAGGCTTCGGGGGTCATAATGATGTGTAATGTCTGCTCAACGGCATCACACATACCCTTTCCGTAAGCTCCTTCGCGAAAGGCCGGTGTGATATATTGACGAATAATGCGACTGCATAGGATGTCGGGTAGAACACCTTCCAATCCGTAACCGGTGCGTATCACTATTTGACGTTGATCCATCACGGCTATAAATAGCAATCCGTTGTCGTTGCTTGCTTTACCTATACCCCAGTGGGTGAAAAGTTCGGTGGCAAAGTTATCTATATCTTCATTACCTATCGAGGGGAGCATTACTACAGCAGCCTCTACACTATTGCTGTCGCGTAGTTGGGCAAGCATGCTGTTGATGTATGAGCGTGACGCGTTGTCTATATAGCCATCGGGGTCGGTAACATATTGTGTGCGGTCGGCAACTTGCACATTCGGAACACTCTCAATGGTATATTGACGGGCTTGTAGCGGTAGTGCCACAAGGAGTAGGAGTAATGCGATAGTATGATAAATTGCTCTTTTCATATACGTTCGGTTTTATACGGCGGGCAGACTCATGCCGTTGATTTTACGGTATAGGTCGAGGGCATATACATCGGTCATACCCGATATATAGTCGATGGCTGCTTGTACCTTTCCGTAGAGGGTTGCTGCATGGGTCTCGTATTGTTGAGGAACTTTATTAAGTATAAGTTGTGAGTAGTTTTTATCGGGGTAGAGAACGGCATCAATCAGCTTGTCGAGCAATTCTGTTATGATGCGATTACCGGCCAACTCTATGTCGAGCACATCATTACTACGATAAATCTTATCCCATGCTACTTTTGAGCAGTGAGCGTAGGCTTTGCGAGGTGTCTCTGAGATGCGGTCGATGAGGCACCCCTCAAAGGTGCCACTGAGCAGTTCCTCTTCATGATCGACAAAGAGTTGCGAACACTCATCGATAAGCAGACCGATAACTCGTGAGCGAAGGTAGGCTATTTGCTCATTGCGGTCGTCGGCTATTTTCAGCACTTCGTGTATATGGGGCAACTTCTCGGGCTCGAAAAACTCCAACAGCAACTCTTTGGTTTGGTTGGTTGTGAGCAATTTTAGCTTGTGAGCATCCTCTATATCCATGATTTGATAACAGATGTCGTCGGCAGCCTCTACAAGATAAACAAGAGGATGACGATGAAAACGCAAGCCACTATCGCCATCGGGTAGCAGACCTAAGTCTTGGGCGACACGACGAAAATCGTCACACTCCGAGCAGAAGAACCCCGATTTTCCTTTTTTGGTAGAGAGAGTTGATGCGTAGGGATATTTGACTATCGATGCCAATGTAGAGTATGTGAGTGCAAAACCACCTTTGCGACGACCTGTAAATTGATGGGTGAGTAGTCTGAATGCATTGGCGTTACCCTCAAAGTGGGTAAAGTCGTTCCACTCCCAGTCGCTGAGCATATCTTTCAGGGCCAGTCCCTTTCCCTCCGAAAAGTATGTGGCAATGGCTCGCTCACCCGAGTGACCAAAAGGTGGGTTGCCTAAATCGTGTGCCAAACAGGCTGCTGCAACAATAGAACCCATGTGAGGAAGCTTCTCCTCGGCCGGTGTGCCGGTATACTTAGGTGCAAGTGCTACTGCTACATTGGTGCCCAACGAGCGACCTACGCACGATACCTCAAGGCTGTGTGTGAGTCGGTTGTGTACAAAGATACTGCCCGGTAGTGGAAAGACCTGTGTCTTGTTTTGCAAACGGCGGAAGGGTGCCGAAAATATCAAACGGTCGTAGTCGCGCTGAAAATCGGTGCGTGTATGTGTTCGTTCATCATGAAACTCTTCCATGCCAAATCGCTTGGCGGTAATGAGCTTTTCCCAGCTCATGCGTTTGGGGGTATCTTTGTTAGGCATCATTGTAGTGTGTAGTCTTATACGTCATTCTTGCTACAAAAGTACGAATTTTTGCTCAATGCACACACGATTTTTCCCCACAAGGGAGGGCTTTTGTGTTATAGGGTGTTAAAGTAATCCTATCGGATAATCCATTGAGCGATTGTACCACATCCACGACCGCCGTGTGAGGCGTAAAGGCGACATATGGGAAAGAAACATTGCATGGCCCATGTGGTGAGTTGGTCGTTTATCGCCTCTTTGTAAATGTCTTGAGCAAAATGGCGCAACTCATCGTTATTCTGTTTGCGGGCTTCACGCAATATGTGCGCAGCCAATAGCACTTGGCGATATAACACCAATCGCATCAGTCGGTGCTTGCGAGGGTGGCCTATTGCATCAATATCCTCAAGCGTGTGTCTCACAGCTTGATAGAAATTTCGGTATCCGTCGATGTGTGTACGTGCAGTGAGAGTGTTTTCGTGTAGATATACTGTGGCAACAGGCGGCTCTTTAAGCCAATAAATCTTTGTGGTGTGCAGTAATAGTCGCAGACCCAAGTTCCAGTCTTCCCAACCATTGTATGCCTCTTGCCAGCCACCTACCTCGCGAATGAGTTGTGTGCGTGCGGCAAAACGTTGGGTCGATAGTGTGCCATGTATGATGTGTGGCTCGGGGTCGGATGTGAAGACAGCCTTGGCAAGGAATGTCTTCGTGTCGTTGCAAAAGTTGATGGTAGCACCTATTAAGTCGGCATCGGGGTGTGACTCGAAGGCTTGCATGTAGCGCGATACGGTGTCGCTATGCATTTCGTCGTCGCTGTCGAAGAACATCATATAGCGGCTTTCGACCATTTCCAAACCCCTGTTTCGTGCAGCCGATGCGCCAGGACGCAGTTGTTGTACGACCTCTATACTTAGTTGTTCCTCTTGATGAAGTTGTTGCATATCGTAGCACACTTCCAGCGAATTATCGGTAGAGTTATTATCCACCAATATCACTCGTAAAGGTCGATAGTCTTGTGCTACAACAGACGCAATCGTGCGAGGCAATTCCTTGGCTCGATTGTATACGGGTATCACTATGCTCATCACTTCTTTCATAAAACAAAGATAGTGAAAGGTGAGCGAAGAAAAAACAAGTTCACTTGTTTTTTTATTCCGAACCGCATCCTATCTTATCAAAAGATAGTGAAAGGTGAGCACGGATAAACAAGTTCACTTGTTTTTTTATTCCGAACCGCATCCTATCTTATCATCCTTATCGAAAGGTGGCGATTATTTGGTTTTTTTTCTTATGTTTGCAATATGAAATTAAATGTGCTTATATGTACTCTCAACGAAGGTATTGCTAAGGTGTCGGATATATTGTTGCCTCAGCGTGCCGATGTAGACTATATTGTATCGATGCAATATACCGATGAGTCATATTTGCAACAAATACCACAGATGTTGCATGAGCGTGCCGATGTGCATGTAGTAACGTTGCCGGGAAAGGGGCTGTCGCGCAATCGCAACAATGCCTTGAAACATGCTACCGGTGATATTGCACTTATTGCCGATGACGATGTGCGCTATTGTAATGAGTATTTCGATAGGGTTATAGCTGCCTTTAAGGAAGATAATAAACTCGATGTTGCTCAGTTCATGATAAAAGCCCTTGATGGTGGATATATCAAGGACTATCCCGATTACTCCTATACCTATCCTCGTGTGGCTAAAGGCATGTATGTTACATCGCCCGAAATAGCTCTACGAGTGGCTTCGGCGCAAGGCCGATTGTTTTTTGATGAGCGATTTGGATTGGGTTCTCCCTATTTTGTGTGTGGCGAGGAGGAGGTACTCTTTTATGATGCCTATCGCATGGGGTTGACGATACGTTTTATCCCCGAATATGTGGTTGATGCACCGTCGGATAGTACGGGTATGCGCACGTATACCGATGAACGTGTGATGATGGCCAAGGGTGCTATACACTACTATTTGCATGGAGCAACGTCGTGGTTGAGAATGTTTAAGTTTGCCTTTGCATCGGCGTTGTTGCATCGAGGTCGTTTTGATGTATTGTTGCGCAATACATTCAAGGGTATTAACTATTATCGAAAAGTAGTGCGATATGAGAGTTCTATTGGTAGGTGATGCAAGTAATTTTCATTGGACGTTGGCTCAAGGTCTACGACAATTGGGGCACGAGGCCACAGTTATATCCAATGGTGGTGGTTGGATGAGCACCAATTGTGATATCTCTATTCGGCGCAAGAGTTATGGAGCTGTTGACTCGATGATGTATCTTGCCAAGATTATGTCGCTGCTACCTTCTTGGCGAGGCTATGATGCTGTACAGATTGCGGGTCATGGATTCTTTAAACTTCGTCCGGAGAAGAATTTGGCTATATTTCGCCAATTGCGTCGCCAGAACGACCGCATATTCATGGAGGCTCTGGCTACCGACCACTACTATACCAAGGCTTGCTTTGATGGCAAGACCTATCGTTACTCCGATTACTTTATTGGAGATAAGCCCCTCAATCGCCCCAACTACAATACTGAGCGTGAGGCTTATCTTGAAGGAGCAAACCGCGATGCCAATATAGCTATGGCTGAGGAGTGCGATGGTATAGCGGCATGCTTGTGGGAGTACTATGTGGCGTATGAGCCGGAATTTGCCCATAAGCTGGCATATATTCCCATTCCTATCAATCTCGACGAAAATCCATTGCGTAACATTCCCGATAAGATTGAGCAGCTACGTTTCTTTATAGGTATTCAGCATGATCGTTCTATACTCAAGGGTACAGATGTGATGTATGATGTGCTCAAGCAGTTGCAGAGGGATTACAAGAACGAGTGTCATGTAACAGCCGTAGAGAGTTTGCCTTATAAGGAGTACAATCGTGTGATGTATGAGTCGGATGTACTTATAGACCAACTCTACTCTTATACGCCGGCCACCAATGCCCTCTTGGCTATGGCTAAAGGTATTGTGGCGGTGAGTGGTGCTGAGCCTGAGTATTGCAACTTTATAGGTGCACATGACTTGCAACCGGTGGTAAATGTATTGCCCGATGCCGATGCCGTATATAAGACTCTGGAAAATCTTATCCTACATCGCGAACAAATTCCTCAAATGTGTCGCGACAGCCGCCTGTTTGTCGAGCAACATCACGATTGCCGAAAGGTGGCGCAGCAGTTTATCGACTTTTGGTCGAGATAAATTGTATCCTATTTCAATTCTCCTTAGAGATTAACCCCGAAAATCTTGTTTGAGAAATTCGGCTACACCTTCGTCGTTGTTGGATGCAATGATTTGTGTGGCATGTGCTTTCACCTCGTCGAGTGCATTGGCCGTGGCGTATGAGCGATGGGCGATATCGAACATGGGTAGGTCATTGACATTGTCACCAAAGGCTACTATCTCGTTGGCACCTACGTGTTCGGCAAGTTGCTTGATAGCACTTGCTTTTGATGTACCTGCAGGATAAATTTCGAGATATCCTAGTTCAGGCTGTAAGCTGTCGCTGTAGAGATAGCTGCGATGACCCTCTATTGTGGCGATACGATTGTATAAGGATTGCATCTTATTGTATGCTCCCATGAAGAATATCAATACGGTATTGGGGTGTGCTGTTAGCTTCTCTTCTACTTCTATATATTTCTTATAGGGTGTGCCCATACGACACTCCATGAAGGTTTGTTGATGTTTGTCGGTCGTGTGGCGATAGGCTACGTGCAATAGCGAATTGTCGATATAATAAACCATTGGAGACAACTCGTTATCGGATGTTGCCTCAAGAAGTTTCGATGATATTTCGTGCGGAAAAGAAGATACCGACAAGTAGCTGTTGGAGGCTATATCATAGATTAGTGCGCCGGTCATGAGCACTACGGGCAAGCGAAGTTTTACATCCGACATTAACTCTACAACCGTAGCCGGTGTACGTGCCGTGGCTATGGAAAAGAGCATGCCTTCATCGATGAGATGGTTGAGCGACTGAGCTGTAGAGGATGTAATGCGTGACTCGTTGTTGAGCAATGTTCCATCAAGGTCGCTGATGTAGAGAGTGCGCTTGCGTTGTTTCATAGATGTATATAAACAAAAAGACCTGCACCGTAGTAGCAGGTCTTTTGCTCTTCAGGTTGGACTTGAACCAACGACCCTCTGATTAACAGTCAGATGCTCTAACCGACTGAGCTACTGAAGAAGATTTTACCTCGAAAGGCGGTGCAAAGATAAGTCGTTTTTATTAATTGTGCAATAGATTGTGCTATTTTTTTTCGTTTTTGAGCAAAATTCTTTCATTTTACGCCCGGAGAAAGGGTAGGATGGGGGGTATACACCTCTATTTTGAACAAATAAAGTTAAAAAACCGCATTTGACACGAATATTCACTATCTTCGTAGTATTAAAATGTACGACTATATGAAACGCATCACTATACTTATATTGTGCATAGTGGCTATGAGTCACGTGTGGGCCAATGAAAACCAGATGTTCTCGTATACGCAGAATCTCGAAGTCTTCTCCGATGTGCTCAAGAAACTCAATATACATTATGTAGACACCATCGACCTCGATAAGGGGGTCAAGCACGGTATTTCGGCCATGCTTGCTACGCTTGACCCATATACTATATATTTTACCGAAGAAGAGGCCAAAGAGTTTGCTGAGCAAAATACGGGCGAATATGCAGGTGTTGGTTGTACAATTATGCAACGTGATAGTGCTGTGTATATCTCAGAGCCCTTTGACAATACGCCTGCACAAGAGGTGGGCTTGCGTGCCGGTGATAAGATTGTAATGATAGACAACGACACTGTACTTAACTGGAAGAGTGACGAGGTGAGCAAGCGTATGCGAGGCCTACCCAATACCAACCTACGCATGCTTATTGAGCGACCGGGCTGCGACTCGCTCATGGATGTGAATATTACCCGCCGCATTATACAACGCAACCCTGTAGTATATTATGGTACTATAGCCGAAGGGGTAGGATACATCATGCTGGAGACTTTTTCGGAGAAGGCTGCTGATGAAGTGCGCAAGGCGTTTCTCGACCTGAAGAGTAATCATGGTATTACTTCGCTAATACTCGATTTGCGCGACAATGGTGGCGGATTGGTCAACGAGGCTGTGAAGATACTCAATATGTTTGTGCCACGAGGCACTGCCGTGCTTGAGTCGCGAGGAAAGGTAGAGAATAGCAATCATATATATAAGACTGAGAAGGAACCCCTCGATACCAAAATTCCCCTTGCTGTGCTCATCAATGGCTACACTGCATCGGCATCGGAGGTAGTTGCCGGAGCATTGCAAGACCTCGATAGAGCCGTTATTCTGGGCGATCGTTCCTTTGGCAAGGGCCTTATACAACAAGTATTTCCTTTGCCCTACAATCGCCAACTGAAAGTTACGGTATCGTATTACTATATACCCAGTGGACGCTCTATACAAGCAATAGACTATACCAAGCGCGATGCCAATGGTCGTGTGGAGCGCATGCCCGATTCG
>JAEIGA010014936.1_pt1 | contig 11822 bp, 9 predicted proteins | sample 9270691 | NCBI WGS metagenome assembly JAEIGA01 (sample SAMN17057246, study PRJNA624740) | gut metagenome | biome: biome; isolation source: fecal sample | host: Bos grunniens | place: China: Xizang | collected 2019
AATGCGTCACGGAAGAGCTCTACATCGGCGATAGTTGTACGACGGATAAGACCCGCATAGCCCGCAGGACGAAGAACGGCAACGCCCTCCTTCCAACCGCTTACTACACCATTGTGAAGGTCTTTCTGCTTCTCCTCAACGATAACGATAGTAGGGAGACCCTGTACCTGACCGATATACTTGAAGAAGTTCTCCTCGTTAACCACGAGACCGCTAAGGTTGTTAGTACCCGCAGCAATCTGTGAGCTCTGAACAAGGTAAGCGTCCTTAATCCACTTGATAACCTCCTCGTTCTTGAGGATTACATTGTCGAACATGTCGCGCGGAACTTCGAGAATCCAATTGAGTTTAGCGCCAAGCGCCTCGTTAGCCTCGTTTACGAGTGTTCTCCAAATGTCAAAGAGAGGTGCGGTAGTGTCCGCCCAAACCTTTACACCCGCATTCTTGAAATTCTCCGCAGGGATGTATGCCGAGTAGATGTTACCTTGCATTCCCTCACCCTGAAGATATGCCAAGTTACCGTGTGAAAGAAGGTAAGCCGACATATAAGAAAGGGTCTGGTTTGCCGAGTCAATCTTCGGCTGAAGTACATCCATTGCGTAGCGACCTACGAGTTCCGCGTCACCAAGTGACTCGAAGAACTTCTCCTTGTAGTAACGCTCGGTAGCCTTCTCGACAGTACCCTTAGAGATGAACTCTTGGATAGTACCTTGATAAGCCAACATTCCCTTTACGTCCTCTGGCTTTGAGTCACCAAGAGGTGCACGCATGTCCATAAGAACACCGCTCTCAAGCTGACGCATGCGGCTAGTAAACACCGCCTCGCCCTCGGCGTTGGTAGGGGTAATCATCGGGTCTACAAGGAACTTCTCACGCCAGAAGGTATGATTGGCGCGAATGAGATTAGGGTCGTTAAGGATAGTTGTTACAATCTGTCTACCCTCGTTAGAGTCCCAAATCTTGCTATATACACTATTTTCAAATTTCATATCCTATTTCCTCCTATGCTCTAATTACACTGACTGAATCTGAAACCAACCGTTAACTCTTGCTTGGTTGAGCTTGAGGACGCAAGCTGGAATAGGTGACATCTTGTAGATGTACATGATACCACCGAGAGCAGGAGTGTAAGAGTAACGAGCACCCTCGAAATCTTCATCGCCCTCCGCAGGTGCGTCAAGCATATCCATATCCGCGTCGGCCACCGCATTGATGTCTTTTACGAGCATCTTGCCGTCCTCGCCAGCCTCAACGAGTACATCGTTCTCCTCTGCGGTAAGAGCCGCGTCGAAAGTTACAGCGAATACATTCGCGCCGTTCTTGGCAGTCTTTGCCACCTTGGTAACGGTCTTAGCGGTCATTGTACCGCCAATTTCCTCTGGTGCTACGCCGAGTCTGTCACCCACAAAAGGAATGTGCTTGTAACCGTCGTTCTCGATATAAACTACCGAACCTTCAACGGCAACAACCTTATAGGTCTTAAGAAGCCAAATCTTCGGCTTTGCGCCAAACTCGTCTGTCTCGTAGTACATCAGGTCACCCGCGAACATCTTTGCCGCACCCTTGAATGGGTTCTGAATGAATCCACCGAAAGTTGGGTAGACAAGCTCGTTCTTGTTGCCCTGAAGCTTTACGAACACCGACCTTGCGCCACCAACTTCACCCTTCGACTGGATTGTCTTTCTTCCACGAAAAGCACCTACTTGATAATCTCTAATCATCGTCGTAAATCTTTTAATTGTTAAACTTAATTGTCTGTTACTTCTTTTAGAACGATAGCTTATAATGAATTGTTACTGCGGTCTTCTTTGCTGTGCAATAGCCGCAGCGGCAGCTATCGTATTTGTGATAGCCTTTTCGCTATCGTCGCCCTCACCACCAGCTCCTTCAGGACTTTTTGTTCCTTTTCCCGTAGCGGCTTTTCCCTTGTTGTAAAGCTTGACGCAAGTGTCAACCTTCGCCTCAATATCAAAGTCGTCGCCAATGGTAAGTTCCGAAACATAGGTGTTGACCCAATCGGCGTCCTTAACGCCTTTTTCCTTCACTTTGGAGATGAAGTCCCTTCTTGTGTCGGTCATCTTCTTCTCTCTATCGGCGGCATCGAGCCTTTTTTGCATAGCTTCAAGCTGCTCTCGAAGTGCCTTTGTCGCTTCGTCCTCCTCTGCCTTTGGCGGAGTTTGAGTCGACTTTTGCTGGATTGTTGGGTTTTTCTCCTTGTACTCCTTAACCTGTGCTGATACATTTGCTCTTACATTCGCATCTGCGGTCTTGAAAATTGGCAGAACGCTTGTAATAAAATCAGCAAGTTCGGTTTCGTCGTTCGCAAGCAACGGCATTAGGGTCTCTAACTGCTCATTGATGCTTCGCTCCGACAGTTGGAGGGTCTCTCCTTTAGTCGGAATTTTGCTCATAAGGTCTTTACAAGCATCTTCTTTTGTAAACTTCATATAAGTTATTTTAAATTACACCATACAAAAATAAGTCAGTAAATGATTAAATAATGAATGCCATACCAAAAGTTAATCCACCGTAGATTAAGTAAGTATTATTTAGTCCTAAAATAGCCCCATCTTAGATTATTTTTGCATTATGGCAAAAGGACAAGTCATAATACGACCACACGCGGGCTTCCAGGAGAAGTTCGTAAGAACAAATGTGGATGTATGCTTCGCTGGTGGAGTTCTCAACTGCGGCAAGACTGCGGGTGCGGTACTTATGTGTGCCGAGCCGTCGCAAGATTCTCGATTTCGTGGTGTATTCCTTCGTAACAACCTCGGAGATTTGAAGTCGGGTGGTGGTATCCTTGACGAGTTTCGTTCGATGTATCGTGGTGGAGTAGATGTTGTAGAAAGCGGAGACCCAAGAGTCATGTTCCCAAGCGGAGCAAGAATTGATGTCACCCACATTGCCGACCAAAACAGAGAGAAGGTAAGGCAGAGATTTAAGGGTCGTCAGTACGACTTGATTTACTTTGACGAGATGACGGGATTTACTTGGGAGTGTTTTACCGAGGTGTGCACCCGTAATCGTGGTACGGCTAATTGGACGGGAAAGATTCGTGGCACGACAAATCCCGAGCGAGACCATTGGCTTCGAGTGTTCCTTGATTGGTACATTGGAATTGATGGCTTTATTCGCGAAGACCGTGAGGGTGTTGTAAGATACTTCTATATGGCGGGTGCTACCGTCAAGGATGTCGTGTGGGGAGATTCTAAAGAGGAGGTATATCGCCAATGTAAGGCGGATATTGACCGCAAACTTGCCAAGATTAACGGAAAGACGGGTAAGGCCACTTGGGAGAATATGATTAAGTCCTTCACCTTCTACTTGGGTAGAATGAGTGAGAATGTGTCGTCTATCGGAAACAACGAGAATTATGTTGGTACGGTAGCAATGAGTGGCGGTGCTAACTCGGAGCAGTTGCTAGAAGGTAACTGGAATGTATCTTCCAAGGATATGATTGAAACCGCCATTCCTAACGACATGGCAAGACAAGTATTCTTGAACGACCCCGCAACCAATGGTGACAAATGGATTACTTGTGACTTGGCGGATGTTGGAACGGATAACTTTACGGCTATTGCTTGGGATGGTTTTCACATTTATGATATGTTGGTTGTTGGCAAGACTACGCCACGCCAAAACGCGGAATTGCTCTTAAATTTCGCCAAGAAGCACGATATTGGCCCAAGTCATATCATCTATGACGGCACGAGGGGCTTGTATATCAGCGATTACATCCCTGACGCCATTCCATTCGTTTCGGCCAAGAAGTCGGAAGGAATGTATTATCTTGAAGCGAGGAATCTCAAGGACGAGTGTTACATGCGATTGGCGGAGGCTATTAAGAGAGGCGAGTTCTCTATTGCCGACGAGGTGGCTAATCGTAAGTATGAACACCAAAAACTCAAAGAAACAATCTCTATACAAAACGAGTTCTTGGAGGAGTGCGCCGTTGTCTACTTCGTGGATGCGGGTAGCGGTAAGAAGCGAATGCCTACCAAGAAGGAAATGAATGCGAAGTTGGGCAAGGAGCGTTCTATGGATGTCCTTGACCCTTGTGCTATGCGTATGTATGCGTGTCTTGAATATGTGTATGGAGAGGAGTTGATAAAGACCGCTTCGTGGTATAAGGACACCGACGATGACGATGATGACGAATACGACGCATTTGGATTTAGGAAACAAACAATATACGACGAAACATTATGGAGTTGACGATAGAAAAAGTAGGTGAGATACTAACCGTTGCGAGTACGCACGGAGCAAACTTGAAGGTGAGGGACATTGCTTATGTCCTTCTTCGCCGTTATTTTGACGACAGGAGTTATGCGTGGCGTGTATGCTTTACGGATGCCGACTATGACGAAAAGACTATTGACGCCTATGAGGAAGGAACGGGTTATCAATACTTGAAAGAAGTGCTGATGGAGGTGAGAGATAGAGGCGGTTTGCTTTACGATGAAGATATTACCTTCGAGGAAAACAAGGCTTATATGTTGAAGTTGAAGCGAGATACCGAGATTGCTATGGAGGCGGGTGAACTTGAGAAGAAAGACGGTTTGAAGATTCTCTCCGACTTATCGGTAAAACTTAACGATAAATTCAGCGTTCAGAATGAGGTTAAGGACCAGATGGTAGTAGTCGAGCATAAGTATAACGACATATGTCCATATTGCCAACATGAGGTGGCAAGTAAACCGATGACGAAAGAAGAGGCTATGGCGACTTATAATTTAAAGGAATGTTAGTATTATTATAATAATAGAAAGATATGGCAAAGACAAGAGATGAACTCATTCAAGAGTTACTTGCCAACCCGAATAGGTTGAAGACGAAAAAACCCTTTACGCGAGGTGCGGAAAGGGACGGTCGTTATTCGCCAAGAAGCAAGACTTCGGGAATTGGCGAGAAACTTGAGGTATGTGCACCACGATATCGTGGCTATATCGTGCCTCAAGAACAGTATCTAAGGGAGCTTGACCCTTATTGTCACGATGTCTTGTTTAACGAAAACTTGCCGAGCATTTGTGTAAGGATTGCAGATGGGGATTATCGAGACATCACCTTTGATAGAGTGGCAATACCGCTACAAAGGCTTATTAGAGATGAGCAAGTGATTTACTTGACCGCTCTCCCTATGCAACACACTCTCATTGACCTCGAGCCGAGTGAGAAGCAACAAGAATGTTTCGTCAAGTTTAAACAGTATTGGGACAAGAGAAATCAAGATGGGATGAAGAATAAGATGGTCTCGGCACAGAAGTCAATGGGTGACGCGGGCTTACTCTACTATTTTGATTACAAGGGACGAATCAAAAGTAGACTTCTTACTTTTGAAGACGGCTATGTATTGTGTCCTCATAATGACAATAACGGCGATAGAGTCCTTGAGAGCGTCTATTATGTAAAGACCGAACTTGTTGATGGAGAGGAAAGAACGGTTGAGTATATTGACTCTTACGATGACCGCCACATGTATCGTATCACAAGGAACTTGTGGTCTTCTGCCGATGATGCTACGGGTTGGGAATACCACGAGCCCGAGGAGCACGGTTTTGAGGAAATCCCTTTGGTAACAAAACGAGGAAAGGTGGCTTGGGACGATGTTGCTTCTATTATCAACACTTACGAGGAACAATACAATATCTTCCAAGCAATCCAAAGACGCTTCGGTTGGGGTCTTCTTTATGTGAAGGGAAAATTTAAGGATACCGCGAAGAAAATTGCGGGTAATGTAGTCTTGAACGATACTTCTCCGCAAGGAACGGGAGATGCCAAGTTCTTGACTCCTCCGAGCCCCGATGGAATGATAGAGACCCTGAAAGACCTTCTTCGCTCTATGATGCTTGGTTCAAGCACGACATTCATCCTTCCCGACGACATTAAGGTTTCTGGTGACATTAGCGGTCTTGCGGTGCAATTAACAAAGGAACTTGACATCTTGAATGCCGAACAAGCGGTAATTGAGTGGCAGAATTCCGCCGACAAGATGACAAGGCTTTTCAAGTACGGATTGGCAAAAGAGCTTGTAGAAACGGGCGAAAACCCTACCGCTATTACCGACTTTGAAGACTTGAATATTAGCTCTAAATTCAAGGTATGGCGACCATTTAACGAGTACGAGTACAACCAAATGATTGCCACCCTTAAAGGTGCTGGCGTAATCTCTACCGAGACGGCTATTGAGGTAAATACCGTAAGTAAGCCTGACGAGAAGTTAAGGGTTAGAAAGGAAACCGAAGATGCGGAACAAAAAGCATTGGAGCAACAAGAGGCGACGCTAAAGATGCAAGCCGAAGCCAATAAGTCAAACGAGAAAAACGAAGGGGGACAAAAGTAATGGAGTGGTATAACATTTTAGCAATCGTTTTTGGCGCGTTTGGTGGCGTCGGTGGATTCGTAGCCTTATACAAGGCAAAGCCAGAAAAGACAAGTATTGAGGTTCAAAATATGAAGGAAATGCTTGGCGAGGCACATAAGATGTTCGACAAGATGAAAGAAGAGAAGGAGGCGGAGCATAATGAATTTGAGGAGTACAAGAAGAACAACATGGAATATGTCGCCGAGTTTAAAGAACGCTTCAAGAAAGTAGAAGAAAGACTTGACAAGGCGGAGGAATTTGTATTCACCCTCAAAAGTGCTATTTATCGCGGATATAGGTGTCCTTATCCTCCCTCGGTAGAAGATTGTCCTATCATCAAGGCATACAAGGGTGAGGGATGCGGTGAGTGTGAGGCATCAAGTGAAAAATAATAAGTACATTTACTCATGGCAACAATGAAGAACGAATCTCCGTTTATAGGTACGGAGTTGAAATTAAATATACACATAGAGCCCATTGGCGAAACCACGATGGATGACTACGACTTCGAAGTAGAAGTCTTTTGTTCTCCAAAGAAGCCTATTGTAATTTCAAAATCCGACGCCATTAGGATGGATAGCGACAATTATGTAGTATTGGTTGACACCAATGTAGTAGGTGCGGGGGACTTGAAGTGCAAGGTGACGGCCCAAGTGCCCGATGGCGACTTTCCAGACCAACTTAGAACCGAAGTCGTGTGTGTTGACACGGGAATAAACATCGTTAAGGCCATTTAATGTATGTCTTGTTTACAAGTAAATGTGAGCGTCGAGCCGTTGGCTCTAAGACCTACGGTATCATTGTTTTGTAGCGTCGGTAGTGTATTCTTTCCTTTACTTGTAGAAGAAGGCTACCTTTTTGTGGAAGAGGACGGTGTGACCTATTTCTTATGTGTAGATAAAGAGGTAAAAAGATGAAAGGTTACGAATTACATAAGACGGGTGCGAGGGTAAGCGAGTTGCTTGAAAGGCAATTCGTTGTCCCAACACTTGAGTCTAAGCCAACCAAGGATACTCTAAGTTGGGAAGATGGCGAATACTTGGTAGACTTTCGCATTGGAGAGTTGTGCCGTGTAAGGGAAAATGAAGAATGGGTATTCTATCGTCTACAAGACATTGCGGAAGGGATGGCATATTGGTCGAAAGCCAATGCGTCGGAGCTTCCCGATATGAGTGACTATTACACAAAGGATGAAACGGATAAGAAGATTGAAGAAGGCGTTTCTTCTATTGTAATTCCCGAAGACGAAAGTATAAAGAATGTGACGCAAGATGAGTATGATGCTATGAAAGAAGCAAACACGCTATCCGACAAAACCTTATACTTTGTGTCAAAAGACGACTCCCCAGTCGCTTTATACATCGGAAGGGTTCAGATAGCGGTAAGGGAAGAAGGCTCAAAAGGTTTTGCGTATAATTTTCCAATAATATTCTAGTATGGCAACAGATTTAACAGGACTACTTAATAAGACCGAGAACAAGGGCGAGACCCCACAAGGTCGCTTGAGTGCCGAAGAGTTCAATATGCTTGTACAAGCCGTTAGGGAAAACCAAGGCAGTGTGCGAAGCGTATCGTATAATAGCGGCGTTAAGATTAAGCCCGACGAAAACGGTAATGTAGATTTGATTGTTACCGATAGCAACTATATCTTGAGGCTCAAGACGGAAGTGGACGGCGTTGCTCCATACCGTGTTGCTCTTGGTAACGAGTATAACATGACCATTGAGGTGTCTAACAAGTTCCTTGATGGTGACGAGCAAGTGTCGGTAAGTACGGCATGTACCGCGACATTCTATTGTAACGGATTGGTTGTAAACACTCAAGATGTTTATGATGGAGAAGTTATTAAATTTAACTTCGGTAAGTTCTTTACTGAAGGAAAGAATACTATTTATGTAAATGTAAACAACAACTATGGCGAGATTCAGAATACGCTTACATATGAGATTACAGCCATTTACCTTTCGGTAGAACTTCCAAACTTTGAGCCTACCGAAATTAAGGAAGGTGAAAGTTGGGGTCTTGATGTAAAGGTTGTTGGTTCGAATGCTAATGTGTATGTTTACATTGACGATAACGGAGGACTTGTAGGTTCGCAAACGGCTGGCTCTACAATCACCTATCCAATTACGCAAGGTCTTTTTACAGGGGCACACAAACTCAAGGTATATGCGGTCGCCGCTGACGATGCTACGGTTCAGACCGACCCGATAGAAAGCGAGTATATCTACATCTACGAAGGAGCGACACAGACCGTTATTGCGACACTCTTGAAGAACAATGCTTCACTGACAATGTACAATGTGTTGTCGGTTCAATATTGGGTATATAAGCCAGAGTTTAACGGGGAACTGCCTATAACCGTATCTATCATTGATGAGATGGAAAACCCTCTTATGAGTTCTACGCAAGTAGTGACCTTTACGAATGGAATTTCGGGTGTTCGTAAGTGGGATGCCTCACTCTTCGAAGATACTCTTATCGGAGATAGAAAGGTGCGAATCTTCGTTGATGATACAACAAGAGACATCCCAATACAAATTAATGCTTCGGATGTAAAGCTCACGGATATTGGAGGATATGACCTTCTTCTTCGCTCGGCAGGACGAAGCAATACGGACGAGAATGTTCGTGATTGGTCGTATGGCGATTATAAGGTAACATTCCCAGAAGACCTTGAGTTCACCGACACTGCAAGTGGATGGAACTACGATGTGGACGATAATGTTGCTTTGCACCTCAGAAGAGGTAGGGAAATCTCAATCAACTACTTCCCATTCAAGGATAATCCTGCCTATGGTAATGGAGAGGATGTTCTGGGAACGAAGAAAGGAATGACCTTCTCCATTGAGCTTGCTACACGAAACTGTGTTAAGCGAGATGCTTCAGTAGTGAGATGTGTGTACAACGGAGTGGGTTTTGAGTTCTTGGCTAACTCAATGACATTCGCTTCTAACTCGGAGTCGCTTTCGGCAGAGTACAAGGAGGATACTCGCGTGCGTATTGACCTTGTGATTGAAGGTCAGCCTATCACATATACATACGATGACAACGGAGTTACAAAGACTTCTGATGAGGCCCGTATGATTGTGTATGTGGACGGAGTATATCAGCAGATGCTCTTGACCTCCGAGGTGTCTAACTTTGCTCAAGATGTCCCGCAACCAATCACAATCGGTTCTGAGTATTGCGATGTTGACATCTATTGTATCCGTGCATATCCAACCGCATTGGATATAAAGGGTATTACCGATAATTATGCTTTCGACACTCCGAAGGTAGACGATAAGATTGCCATTGCAAAGCGATGCGATGTGTTCGATTCACAACTTAATGTGTCTTATCCGAAGCTCGTAACGGCTCGTCCAGACCTTCCTATTATGCTTATTGGCATGGAGACTTTGCCTAACTCAAAGACAAAGATTCCCGTTGCGACAACCGTATATAACAACCCATTGAACCCCGATGACTACGATGCAGGCAACCCTTCTTGGACATCAGCAAATGATGAGATGGGAAACCAAGGTACTTCGTCTATGAACTACCCGATGCCTTATCGTAACTTCGACTGGAAGACACTTTCAAAGTCTTTCGTTATCGGCGGTCAGACATATAAGAAGATACCTCTCTATGCAGGTATGCCTCCTATTGGAAAGCTCACCTTCAAGAAGGACTATGCTTCTTCAGAGATGGCGAATAATGTCATCTGTACCGAAATGTACAACTCAATGGCGGTGGGATTGAAAGACACATTCCCTAACTGTTTAAACGCCGCTCAATCTACAATAGATTATAATAAGTATAGGCTTGGTCTTAAAGGTATTCCTTTCTTCATCTTTAAGTATTGGAATAACGAATATACACCTATGGGTATGTTCAACTTCATCCCTAACAAAAACGAGGAAGAATACCTTGGATTCACAAAGCCTTTCACTTGGGAGCAATCAAGAGCACAGTCTTGGGAAATCCGAGATAACAACATCTTTTGGGATTTCTACCTTGATGAGAGTGCTTGGGATGAAGAGGAAGGAAAGCTTATTAAGAACTGTGCCTTCTCTTACTACGAGGCAATCTATCCGAAGGATTCTGAAAATGAGTCGGGAGGAGAATCACTTGACTTCGGAGATGCTTCTACCGCAGCACAGGTTGAGGTTTCCAAGAATGAGACTAAGGACATCTTGAGACTCCATAATTGGCTCGTGTCTACCAATCAGAAGCTTGCTACGGGAGCACTCTTGGGTGAGCCTTATGTTGATGCTTCGGGCAATACTTACAACTACGATACGCCTCAGTACCGCTTGGCGAAGTTTGTGACCGAGCATAACTACTACCTCACACTTGACCAATGGATTCTCTACTACATTTGGAGAGAACAATTTTGGATGTTTGACTCTGGTTCAAAGAACTTGCAGTTGCATACCTACGATGGTCAGCATTGGGGATGTCATGTCCGTGATGCCGATACTGCTCTTGGTATTGATAATGAGGGTAAGTTTGTGTTCCCACCATACCTTGAGGATAACGACTTCCGCACAGGTAGTGAGTTCATCTTCAACCAGAAGACTCAGCCAGAAGGAACGGAGACCGTATTGAACGGTCAGATGGGTGCTGTTTGGATTAACATCCGTGACGGCTTCGGAGATAGAATACAGCAGATGTACACTACTCTTTACGACAATGCTGCTCTTACTAAGTTCAACTACGACAAGTGTATCGCAGAGTTTGAGAACCACCAAGGTCAGTGGTCGGAGGCTTTGTATAACTTCGGCTCACACCAATACTATGGCGGTGCTCCTTATTCAAAGTGGATTTCATCGGGCTTGGGAGACAAGAAGAATCAGCGTAGGTTCTGGCTCTACTACGGCTTCCGTTATCGTGCATCCAAGTATCACGCAGGTAGTGCGACCAACCGTATCACTTGGAGACAGTTCGGAACAGGTAGCGACCTCAAGATGAAGACCTATTCGCAAATGTATGTGTCACTCGGTTTCGGTGCTTACGACTACAAGACAACAAAGAGGTATCGTTGCCTCGACCTTGAGAACGGAGTAACCGTGAAGAACGAGTTTACTACTAATGTGAACGATGTAGTTATGTACCTCTTCAACGGAGATATGATTACCGACATCGGAAACCTCTATGAGTTCGGAAACATCGGTTCACTTGACTTGACTAATGCCAAGAGACTTCGTTGGTTGAGAGTAGGTAACAAGGATAGGAAGAACGAGACTCAGTATGTGAACACGAAGCTGACTGCTCTTGTCCTTACCGCTTGCGACGCCCTTGAATACCTTGACTTGACAGGATGCGAAGGATTCGGTACTGGTACAGGTCAGAACGGAATCTATACGCTTGATTTGAGCAAGCAGACACTCCTTCAAGAGTTCTATTGCAAAGGTGCTACGATGAGTGGTATTACATTCCCAGAAACTCCTTCTTTGCATACTGTTCATATTGG
>JAEIGA010014937.1_pt1 | contig 11821 bp, 8 predicted proteins | sample 9270691 | NCBI WGS metagenome assembly JAEIGA01 (sample SAMN17057246, study PRJNA624740) | gut metagenome | biome: biome; isolation source: fecal sample | host: Bos grunniens | place: China: Xizang | collected 2019
AAGACCCGTTTACGGGTAGCAAGTAAAAAGTGCGAGACTGGCAGGTCGTTTAAATACGCACTTGTGCGTAAGCCAGAATAGTTTAGGGCTAATTGCCCGAAAATGAAAAACCACCAGCTAAGCTGGTGGATATTTATTTTTTCTTTGCAAATCACACGACTTTGATTGCAAAGTATAGTGTGCTACACTTTAGAACTGTTTATTTATCATATTCGTGTTGAAAGCCACAACTTGCACAAATATATAAATGTTTTTTCTTTCCTAATGCTCCTGCAACCAAACCTATTGGTCCAAGTAAAATTCCACCAGCAAGGGCTTTCCCACCAGAAAAACCTTTTTTGGCATCATCAATGTACTTCCATTTTTCCTTCTCTCCACACATAGGGCATTCTTTTGGTGCTTTCATATAAACCTCCTAAATAGTATAAAAAATAAAAAGTGCGCCTACCGAAGTAAACGCACAAAAAACGCAAACTCCAATAGTCGCCAAACCAATTTCAAGCAAGTAAGGATAACCATACTAAAAACCTGATGGAATTTGCATTTTATCAAATTCAATGATTTTTAGTATGCTTAAAACAAGTATAAATATATCTATAAAAAGAAAATATCCCTACTTTTGCTTGTTATGAAATTGATTTGGCAAAATTATTATAGCACTAATAAGAAATTATATCAAGTAGTTTTACGTAGACAAAAGAAAACTCGACTTGTGAAAAGTCGAGTTTCGATTATTTTTTCTCTTAAAACACTTTCACTCATAAATTAGTTATAGCATAAATCAAGTTTTAAGTAAAGTGATATTGTTTGCATAGCAAACAGTTATATTTTTAGAATAATTCTAAAAGTTATATTTTGACTTGCAGTCAAAGTTATATTATATTTGCCATAACTTACCCTGTGGGTAAATATAACTTTGCGTAGGCAAAATATAACTGCGAAAGCAATATAACTTGCCGATAGGCAAATATAACTAGTGCGTCAGTAATAATCCCTATTACTGACGCACTAAATGCAACGGGCTTTTTGTATTTATAAAGTTATTTTTTTAAATATACCATCAAAACGGCTATGTCCGCGGGGGAAACACCGGATATTCTTCCTGCTTGACCCAGCGACAACGGGCGTATTTTGTCTAGTTTTTGTCTTGCTTCAAGCCTTAGTCCCGATATTGATAAATAGTCTATATCGGCGGGCAAAAGTTTTTCTTCTAGTTTTTTTGCCTTTTCTATTTGCTCTAAACCCTTTTGGATATATCCCGAATATTTTGCGTCTAGTTCCACGGTGTGTAGTACAAAGGGGGATATACCGTCGAAACCGCCGAGCGAAGAAGATATTTCTTCAATACTAAAACCACGGCGAACTAAATCGGCTTTAGTTATTCCGCTTTGCGGAGTAGGTAAGTTTTTTTTAGAGAGTAAATTTTCAACCGTCTTGGGTTTTAAAATGCGGTTCATTTCTTCAGTAGCCTTTTCGTATTCCGCTTTACGTTTTAAATATGAAAAATAACGCTTGTCGTCAACCAGGCCCGCTTGTCTACCAAATTCGGTAAGGCGCAAATCGGAATTGTCTTGCCTTAAAACTATTCGGTATTCCGCACGGCTAGTCATCATACGGTAGGGCTCGTTAGTGCCTTTTGTAACCAAGTCATCTATAAGAACGCCTATATACGCTTGGTCTCTACCAAGAATAAGCGGTGACATATTTCGCATTTTAAGAGAAGCGTTGACGCCCGCCATAAGACCTTGGGCGGCGGCTTCTTCGTAACCACTAGTTCCGTTTATTTGACCCGCGCAAAATAGACCGTTAATCTTTTTAAATTCTAGAGTGGGTAAAAGATCTAAAGAATCTATTGCGTCGTATTCGATAGCGTAAGCATACCGCATAATTTCACAGTTTTCTAGACCTTTGACGGTGCGGTACATTTGTTTTTGAACGTCGTGTGGTAGCGAAGTGGACATACCTTGAACGTAAATTTCGTGAGTGTCTGCGCCTTCGGGCTCTAAAAAGAGTTGATGACGTTCTTTATCGGAGAACCTAACCACCTTGTCTTCTATAGACGGGCAGTATCTTGGTCCCGTGCCCTTTATAAGCCCGCCGTATAGTGGCGAGCGATGAAGGTTTGCGCGAATTATCTCGTGTGTCTTTTCGTTGGTGTAGGTTAAATAGCATGGCGTTTGTTCTAACGGTATTTGTTCGGTTAGGTAGCTAAACGGATAAATATCTCTTTCACCTTCTTGGATTTCCAGTTTAGAAAAATCTATCGTTCTACCATCTATCCTTGCGGGTGTTCCCGTTTTGAAACGTCTAACGTTAAAACCTAAATCAATTAAGTTTTGCGTTAATTCGTTAGCCGGCTGAAAACCGTTTGGCCCCGACGAGCGCTTCCATTCGCCCGCGATTACGCTACCGTTTAGATAAACACCGGTGGCGATTACCACCGCGCGACAGGTAAGAACACCGCCGTACGCCGTTTTAACACCGCAAACAGCCCCGTTTTCTACCTTGATTTCAACCGCTTCACCTTGAACTATCTTTAAGTTTTCGGTGTTCTCTAACGTCTGTTTCATTAGAGTGTGGTAAACGTTTTTGTCCGTTTGACCACGAAGCGATTGCACCGCCGCACCTTTACCGCGATTAAGCATTCTAATTTGCAATAAACTTTGGTCGGCGTTAATTCCCATTTGTCCGCCGAGCGCGTCTATTTCACGAACGATTTGTCCCTTTGCCGTTCCACCGATAGAAGGATTGCACGCCAAAAAAGCCACGCTGTCTAAATTAAGAGTGAGCATGGCCGTGTTAAATCCCGTGCGGGCGAGAGCCAAAGCGGCTTCGCACCCTGCGTGTCCCGCGCCGATTACTACGGCGTCGAATTGTCCTTCTAAAAATTCGTTCATGGTTTATTTTTTAAGCAACATGTTTTTAATATCGTTTATTTCAACCGAAAGTTTGTGGTTGGTTTTAAGTTGTTCGCTAACCTTGTCGCGCGTATATATAACGGTGGCATGGTCTCGCCCGCCCATTTTTTGACCGATGGTAACGAGCGGTAAGTTCATCATCTCGGTTATCAAATAAATACAAACTTGGCGTGGTTCTACAAATTCCTTATTCTTTTTCTTGCCTAGAATATCGCTTTTGCTTACCTTATAAAAATCACAAACGCGATTTATAATATCGTCTACTTGTAACGCTTCTTGAGTTTCGCTAGCCGATTCTTTTAAAGATTCGTTAACTAGATCAATGGTGATAGGGCGCTCGTGTAATTTAGAAGCAAATACAACCTTGGTCAACTTGCCGATTAGCGAACGAATATCGTTGTCGCCCGTTTCGGCTATATAAGACAACACTTTTAAGTCAATTATGCATTTTTGTTCTTCGGCTTTACGCTTTAGAATTGCGATTCTAGTTTCAATGTCCGGCGGTTGAACGTCTGCAAGTAATCCACCTTCAAATCTCGTTCTCAACCTTTCTTCTAAAACTTCTATTTCGCTAGGCGAACGGTCGGAAGTTAGAACGATTTGTTTGTTTTGCATTACAAGTTCGTTAAAGGTGTGGAAAAACTCCGTTTGTATACCTTGTTTTCTCGCAAGGAATTGAACGTCGTCAATCAAAAGCACGTCTACGTTACGATACATGCTCCTAAAATCCGACGGCGAAGTTTTGCCCTTGCTCAAACTTTCAATGTGTTGGTTGGTAAACTGTTCACAAGTAGTGTATAAAACGTTTAGTTTAGGTGCGCGTTTACGGATATAGTTTGCAATCGCCATCAAAATGTGCGTTTTTCCAAGCCCCGTTCCACCGTAAATAAAAAGCGGGTTATAGGCGTCTCCAGGATTTTCAGCAACCGCTTTGGCGGCGGCGAAAATATACTCGTTAGAAGAACCCACCACGAAAGAGTCGAAAGTGAATTTGGGGTTAACGGGTAAGCCACCGTGTCTTTGAAGTCTTACAAAATCGTTCTCGTCTACTTGAGACAAGCATTCTTCGCGCGATGAAGCAACGTATGTTTTAAAATCGGTAATTTCGTTGTTAATGCTTTTAAGCGCAGAACAAATTTGGGGACGCAAGTTCCCGTCTACAATTTGAAAAATTAGTTTGCTTGGCACGTATAAAACGATAGCGTTATCAATCACGTCCGCCGGTCTAATTTGAGTAACGTACGTCTCATACGTCATCGCACTTATGTTTTTTTCTATCTCTGGAAGAACAGTCCTCCATAGAATTTCGTAACTTTCCATTACACAATTTCCTTTTTTTCTTGCTTTTAAGTAAAAATCATTATATAATAAATTTAAAAGAAAATAAAGTCAATATGGCGAAATTTTAAAAAATTTTTTTATTATGTACATCACTTCGTTGAAATTACGCAACTTTCGTAACTATTCGGAAGAAGTAATTGAGTTTGAAAAGGGAATAAACTTTTTATGTGGCGCTAACGCTCAGGGCAAAACCAACGCCGCTGAAGCGGTGTTTTTTTTGTGCACCGCTTATTCTCCGCGCGCAAGTAGAGATAGTCTTATTATCAAAAACGGCGAAGAACGTGCGGAAATTTTGGGCACGGCTAAAAGCGAATACGGTGAAGTTTCGGTTAGAATAGTTTTTAACAAAAAAGACAAAAAAAGTATTTATATAAACGGCTTACAAGTTTTAAAAGTTGGCGAATTGTTTGGTAATATACACAGCGTTTTTTTCAATCCCGCAGAACTTAAACTCGTGCAAGAAAGCCCTGAAGATAGGCGCAGGTTTTTGAACGTTTCACTCTCACAAATGTCCAAGAACTATTTTTACGCCCTTCAACGCTACAACAAGATTTTATCGCAAAGAAATAATTTGCTAAAAGAACCGTCAAAATCGATAATAAGAGAAACTTTACCCGTGTGGGACGAACAACTTTCTCGCCAAGCAAGTAAAATAATTTGCGCAAGGAACAAGTTTTTAGAAGATATCGCGCCTATCGTTAACCAAAAGCACGCCTTTTTAACCGACGGGAAAGAAGACCTTAAAATTAAAACCGAAAGTGGTTACTACGGCACTGAAGAAGAAATTGCATACGCTCTATATCAAGACTTAAAAACGGGCCTAGAAAAAGATATGCGCTTGGGTTTCACTAACGTTGGCCCGCACAGAGACGATATAAAGTTTGTTTTAAATGGATTAGACGCGCGTGTATACGGCTCGCAAGGTCAACAAAGAACGGTTGCGCTTTCGCTCAAACTTGCCGAAGCAGAAGCGTTCAAACAACGGTTTGGAGAGTATCCTATTCTTATTCTAGACGACGTTCTTTCGGAACTAGACAAAAAGCGTCAACGCAAACTAGTTCAAGCGGTTAGTGGTATTCAAACGATATTCACCGCAACTAATTTTGATAGGACTGTCTTTAAAGATAACGCCGTTAATAAAATAGTGATAGAACAGGGCAAAATTAAAAAGAAATAAAAAAACCCCCGAGTATAAAGAAGCGGGGGTTTATTTTATACGTCCTATTTTTTTTCTTTGCACGAAAATTCAACAACGGTTTTTGTTTTTTCATCCACCCTAACGGCGTTAGATACTGCAACACCGAAAATTACTAAAATTTTATTCTCGTTTGCAAGCACGGGGATAAATTCACGGCGCCGTAACGGTATTTTTTTGTCGGTAAAATAATCGTTTAATTTTTTAGTTCCGCCACCAAATTTAGTAAAAACGTCTCCGTCGTTTTTATAACGGATTACCGCGGTTTTAGGAATTTTATCTCCATCTGCAAACAAGCCGTCTTTTAGATTGCTTGGCAAAACTTCTTTAACAGAAATTTCGTAATCGCCAATCGTCCACTCGCCGTATGAATAGGGGATAGGCGCTCCATCTAAAACGGTTGGTCGATAAAGCACTACGTTGTCATATTCTTTGATGGCGACAATACCCTTTGGTAAAACGGTCTTGCTCCCGTTTTTAAGATTTTTTAGGTGGGCAACTCCGTCTACGTGCGCTTTTTCCCAGTCCTTTTTTAAACCAAGTTCCTTTAACGCGTACACGGTTGCCCTATTGAATAGAACGGGGTGCAAAGATAACGGAAGATAAACCGCGCCGTCTTTAATCTTACAACTTTTTTTGGTTAAGTCTTCTAAAAAGGCGTTTTCACTCTCGATTATCGAAGAAAAACGAAGCACGCTTTTTTCAAATTCGGGGAATATTTCTTTTATTTTGGGAATAATATTTATACGTAAAAAATTGCGTGTATAATCAGTGTCGGCATTTGTTTCATCGGTAACGAAAGGAACGCCGTTTTCTATGGAGTATAATTCGATTTGCGACTTTTGTACATTCAGCATCGGGCGGATTATTCCTTTTGAGTATTCTTCGTTAATACCCACAACTCCCGAAACACCACTGCCACGGAATAGGTTTAGCAAAATAGACTCTACGTTGTCGCCAAGATGATGCGCAGTTGCAACCACGTCGCAGTTTCCGTTGTTAATAGTTTCGTAAAAAATATCGTATCGAAGCTTTCTGCCCGCTTGTTCTAAGGTTAGTTTGTTTTTTTGGGCATAGGCAGGAACGTCAACTGTAAACGAATAACAAGGCACGCCGTTTTTTGCACAATAGTCTTTAACGAATTCACTATCTTTAACGGAAGATTCGCCACGAATACCGTGTTCAACGTTTATTGCTACAACCGAATAATTAAATTTTTTAGAGTTAACCAACAAATAATGCAAAAGACACATAGAGTCTTGCCCGCCGGATACAGCCACGGCAACGCATTTTTCGTTTAGATTAAATTTTTGCAAATCGATATTCATAACATAATTGTAGCAAACGGGCAAAAAAATTTCAAGCGCAAATATAATATATTTAAAATTTTTACAACTTATCGGTTGACAAACCTTAAAAAAAGTTATATTATTAGTAAGCATCAACAAAATATCGCGGGATGGAGCAGCTTGGTAGCTCGTCGGGCTCATAACCCGAAGGTCGTGAGGTTCAAATCCCACTCCCGCAACCACTTGTAACCTAATCCGAAAATTATAGTCGGATTAGGTTTTTTTGTTGATGAGAATAAGCAAATATACAACTTGTATTTTTGGTTAAATGATTAATAAAATTGTTGAAAAAACAAAAAACATGTGATATAATTTATTATAAAATAATAAAAACGTTAGAATGATACAAAACAAACAAAAAATATTCTTGCTTCAGCACATAAATCGCTTTATAAAAAACGAGTGATAAAGAGAGGAAAAAATGAGCAATAATGAAAAAATTCAAAAATATCTAGAATCGTTTGATGCATTAAGTCACAGCACGGAAGATTATTTGTACGTATGGGACATCAGAAATGGATTAAACTGGTTTTTTGGAAGAATAAGTGATGAATTTAACTTAAAAGGCACAGGTTTAACACCTAACACCGACCAAGAACTAATGAATCTAATTTATAAAGATGATAGGCTAGCAGTTTCTAAAGACCTTAAATTAGTTAAGAGTGGCGAAAAGAAAGAGCACGACTTAACATATCGCTGGGCAAACAAAGATGGCAAGGGTGTTTGGGTTAACTGTCGTGGCAACGTTATAGATGACGATAATGGCAATCCACTTATGCTTCTTGGCAGAGTTTCAAGGTCGGTTTTGGAAAATAAAATAAACAAACTAACGGGTTTATTTAACAAAAACAAGATGCTTGAAGACATTGCCCAAAGAAAGAAGGTTGGCAAAAAGGGAATTCTGCTCTTTTTGGCACTTGATAGAATTGCCAAAGCATATTCAGAGCACGGCAAAGAATATGTGGAAAAATTGATAGAGCGTTGTGGTAGGGACATAGAAGAATATGCCACTACAAAGAGACACGTTTATCATATAGAAGAAGATATTTTTGCAATATGTGTTGAAGGTGGCACTGAAAATAGCGTTTGCAATTTATACAATTCTATTTGCGAAAAAGTTCACGGCTATGTAACTATGACAGCGCTTGCAGTAAGATGCAACAAGATGTTTACTGATGAAAAAAGTATGTATTTTATGTGGATAAAAGAGGTTGGTGAAGCAAAGAAACACTCTCGCTCAAAAATTACCTTTTCAACAGTGAACAACATAGATGAAGATATAAATAGAAAAGACCTTGCTATAGAACTTGAAGCGAGCGTTGGAAACAAATTTGAAGGATTTTCTGTTAGATACCAACCACAAATAGAAAACGGCACGTTTAGAGTTAAGGGCGTGGAAGCTTTAATGAGGTTTCAATCCAGAAGTGGCAAGCAATATTTTCCAGACCAATTTTTACCAATTATGGAAGAATATGGTTTAATGGGCAGGGCAAGCATATGGATTTTTAGAGAAGCAATTAAGCAGGTTAAAAAATGGCGCAAGCATTTGCCTGGACTTAGGGTAAGTGTAAACTTTTCTTTTGAGCAGTTAGACGAGTGCTTAGATGATATTATTAAAATTGTAAAAGAGGCAAAACTTCCACCAAAGTCTGTGGGCATTGAGATTGTTGAAACAGTGCGTTCTGACGAAGTGGAAAACGTGCCTGTTCTTACAAGGACTTGTAAAGAAGCCGGCATAGAAATATCGGTTGATGACTTTGGTACGGGATATTCTAACCTTGCTCTTCTTAAAGAAATTAAGGCAGATGAAATCAAGATTGAAAGAAGATTTATAACAGGCATAAAGAAAGACTCTTATAGTTATTTACTTGTAAACAACCTTGTTAGTTTTGCTAGAAACAATGATATAAAGGTATGTTGTGAAGGTGTTGAAACCGAAGAAGACGTTTTAACCTTATCTAGCATCAGTCCAGACACATATCAGGGATATGTGTTTGACAAGCCTTGCACTGCCAATGAGTTTGAAGAAAGATATATAAACAAAGCAAGCAATGAATACAAAAACAGAAAACGCCTTGCGCGCCTTTTGCGCAAAAAAGACAAAGAACAAATTTCTAAGTTTGACCCAGCATGAATTCTATCAAAAATCGGCGTAGGTTTGTGTGTAATAGATTGTGACTTTGCAACGCAAACATTTGATATGCACCCAGATAAGATGGTAGAACAAATTTTAGGTATGCCTGAAAACCTTACGCCTGTTGAGTGCAATAAGTTTTGGTTTAGTAGAATTAAAGAAGGTTACGTGGGACTTGTTAAAGAAAAACTAGATAAACTTGCAACATCAACCGATTTAATTCAAATCATATTCCCTTGGATGCACCCAACGCTTGGCGAAATACTTTTAAGTTTTAGTGGCGTGCGCGCTTATGGTGAAAAGGAAAGACTTACCGTAAAGGCAATGATAAGAATGATTTCCTTTGCAGAAAGGACTGGTCAAAACGATAATAAATCAGGATTTCTTGCCCCTGCCCGTTATTATGTTCAAAACAAGTATATAGACATAATGCTTAACAACGCAGTTGCGTATATGGAAGTAGACCTAACTCAAAACAGGGTTGAAGGTAGGCTTATATACCTAAGTGGTTCAGAGCAAGATAGCGAAGATTTTACAGATATTTCTAATAAAAGTGGCGACTTATACTATACCGAATACGAAAGAAGGTGGGCTAATGGGCACATTGTAAAAAACAAAGATGAGTTCTTGAATATTTGCAATAGTAAGTATTTGTTGGAGCAATACGAAAAAGGCTCAAGAAAACTTGAACTTAACTATAGTGCTAATGATAGCCATAACGTTTGCCACGATTATCACAAAATTATATATCTAAGCAAAGACGAGTGGCTTGATGACGTGACTGCACTATGCGTTATTTATGACATCACTAAAGAAAACGAAGAAAAAACGCACCGTAGAAACAAAGACTCTGTTGTTCGTTCAATGTGTGATGAATTCAAGACCATAGCTTATGCTAACTTAGATAATGATATGGTAGAGTTTTATAGAGAAGATGAAAAGCTTGGCGATTGGCAAGAAGGCTCAAAGAGTTTTTCACAAACGGTTGGCGTCTATGCCGATAGATTTGTTTCTGACAAAAATAGAGCAGAGTTTAAGTATTTGTTATCATCAGAAGTAATAAAAAGGAAACTTGAAAAGCATAACGTTATTAGGTTTGAATACGAATTCAAAAGTCCGGACGGCGAAGTAACTTATTATGAAGAAAAGATAAAAAAAGACACGACCAACGATATAGGCTTTTACGTAATTATCGGTACAAAAGATATCGGTCAAGAAGTAAAGATGAGAAACGACCTAAAGTATGCGCTTGAAATGGCACATACCGACCTCTTGACGGGTTTACGCAACCAACAAGGTTTGTCGCACAAGTGCTCTGAAACACTAAAGGATAAAAGCACTCCAAATTCGTTGGTGTTTATGGACCTTGACAACTTTAAGATGGTAAACGATAGATATGGACACGGAATGGGCGATAAAATACTTTACGAAGTGGGTAGAGTTCTAACAGAAGAGACTCGTGGTAAAGACGTCGTTGGTAGATATGGTGGCGATGAGTTCATTATATTGTTGCACGATGTTAAAGAAGAAAGATATGCTATTGGCATTTTAGAAAGAATTGCAAATAGAATAGAAGAAGTGTGCGAAAAGTTTGACTTAAACGTAAAGATTTCGGCAAGTATTGGCGTTGCCTTTACAGAACAAACGGGTTATGACTATAGATACTTAAAAGAAATCGCAGACGATAGACTTTATATCGCAAAAAAGAGTGGTAAAAACAAGATAGTTACAAAGTCATAAAATGTTTTTTCAAATTGTTGACAAGGTGGCTAGGAAGTGCTATTATTAACCAATAACTTTAATTTTTGGCAAAATATCCGAAAGGGTATGACGCAAAACTAAAGGGGCCTCAAAATTTAAGCCAGCCAGTTGCAATTCGTGTTTGCAATGAGTTGGCTTTTATTGTTTTATAAAGGGTAGATATGATAATTAAAAAGGCAGTTGAACAAGTTATTGATAGTGGTATTAAACCAATAATACTTGATTTACAAAGGGTTGTAAATTTTTCATCAGATGTTGAAGGTGTAAGAACGTCTTTGGTCGTTAAAAGTTTAGAGCTTGGCACTTTAACTGCAAACGAATATAGGTATATCGCTCGTAGAACAAACCAAGGCACAAGACTTACCGAAAGAAATATTGAAAAACTATTTTTCTTTTATGAAGAGTTAGTTAAAGAGTTTAAGTCTGCAAACTTTTTTACAATATCTACTTATGCAAGGTCGCTTCTTAACGGTGAACTAATGCAAATACTTGAAAACTACTTTGTATTGTTTCCAGAAGTTGACCCACAAAAGATTTGCATTGAACTTTCGGCAGATATATTGTTTGAAAATATTGATAGATATAAAATAGAACTTGAAAAACTAAAAAAACTTGGCGTAAAGCTAGTGCTTTGCGAAGTTGCTCAAGAATTCTGCCCATTATTAAGGCTAAACGGCATTGAGTATGACTATATTTTCTTAGACGGTTATTTTACTCGCTTGCTTGACAATGAAGAAAAACAAGGTCAAATAAGTGGCGTTATGGGCATTATAGAATCCCGTCCTTGCAAGATTTATGGTTCTTGCGTGGAAGATGAGTATATTTCGCTTTTAGAAAAAGTGGGTGCTGATGGATACACTAAAACAGCCGATGCCAAGCTTGTGCACAAAGAATGGCGTGTCGGTGGTATAGAAGATGAAGCAAACTGAAAGTGAAAGAAAAAGAAAAGCGCGTGTTACGGCTGAAGAAATAACTAAGTATAACACCCGCTCTAAAATCTTAAAAATAACTGCTGTTGCAGTAGGCGTGCTTTTGGTTATCGTTTATCTTTTTGCAACTCTTTATAAAGAAAGCGGAAGTTTTACTGTAAGCGTTAATAAACACGAAATGGTGCAATATGGAC
>JAEIGA010014938.1_pt1 | contig 11820 bp, 8 predicted proteins | sample 9270691 | NCBI WGS metagenome assembly JAEIGA01 (sample SAMN17057246, study PRJNA624740) | gut metagenome | biome: biome; isolation source: fecal sample | host: Bos grunniens | place: China: Xizang | collected 2019
ACGGCGTTCATGTTGTTCCACTTCACAGCATCGTCCATATAACCGGAACCTGACAAAGTGAAGTTATTATTACCGGATTTGTAAGCAGAGAAACCCGCCAAAAGATTGAGGGAGTGATCATCCAACTGGTCAAAAGTATAACCGATGGTGGTCTCATTGGAAAGAGAGTAGCTGTCGTATTCCTCACGAAGGGCCTCACCTCCCTGGTTCTCACCTTTTGCAGGCAAAGTTCCGGGATAGTAGCGATAAGTATGGCGCTGGAAGAGGAAGTATGAGAACTGACTCTTGATATTGAAGTTCTCAAAAGGATTGATATCCACCTTGAACGTGTGGTTGGTAGAGTGGAATTCCTTATAATAGGTATTCATATCAATCAACATACGAGGCGTGTTGATACGCTGTCCACCACCATACAAGGGGTTCTCGGAGTCACCGGGCTTGATAAGGGGTGAGAGGTACTGGGCAGAGTTCCAATAAGCGGTACCACCGATGGAAGCTTTAGCCATATCCTGGTGACGGTAGGTGTAAGTACCGGAATATCCCACCTTCAACCAGTCGAACAAGTCACGGTCGAAAGCCAAACGGCCGGTAAAACGCTGCTGTCCACTACCTTGAATAATACCCTCTGTATCATTGTACGAGAATGAAGAGTAGTATGATGACTTATCAGTCTTACCTGAAAGGGACAAAGCATAGTTCTGTGTGATGGCAGGACGGGTAATTTCTCCAATCCAGTCTGTACCTACCAGACTCATAGGGTTGGAATACACAGACTCGGAAAGCGGAGAACTTGAACCAACGCCCTGGTGGTTGGGGTCACCACCGAAATACGCATAGTCATTACGATACATGGCAAACTCCGCTGCATTCATGATGTCCAATTTGGTGGGCAAGTGAGAAACACCGACATCGGCCTTGAAAGTAATGTTGGGCTTGCCGGAAGTACCACTACCCTGTTTGGTCGTAATGATGATAACACCGTTGGCACCTCTGGAACCGTAAATCGCAGTAGAAGAGGCGTCCTTCAACACGGAAATGGACGCGATGTCATCAGAGTTGATATCGTTCAAGTCGTTGATGGCATCCATCACACCGTCCACGACGATCAAAGGCTCGTTGGAAGCGGTAATGGAACGGGTACCACGGATACGGATGGTAGAAGTAGAACCCGGCGCACCGTCGGTGGACATAAAGTCGGCACCTGCGATACGTCCCTGAAGGGCATTGTCAATGGAAAGGGCGGGCGTATCTTTGATATCACCCATCTTCACGTTCACAACGGAACCCGTCAAGTCGGATTTCTTTACAGAACCATAACCGATGACCACCACGTCGTCCAAGATGTTCTGGTCCGGACTGAGGACAATGGTAAGTTGGGTCTGGTCACCCACCGTCACGGTTTGGGTAGCAAAACCGATATAGGTAATTGTCAAGACATCACTGGGTTTTGCTTGAATGGTAAAGTTACCGTCAAGGTCGGTAATCACACCCGTAGAGGCGTCAGAACCAATCATGACCGCAGCACCGATCAAAGGGAAGTTATCATTATCGAAAACGGTTCCGCTGATGGTTTTCTTTTGGGCTGACGCATTCTGCGACATCAACAACGCGCACAAGCAAAGCGACGCTGTCAAAACAACCCGGTATAAGTTTTTAAGTTTCATAATCAATTATTAGAGGCACCTCCCAATACCTGATCTTTTCCACTCTTGCCACCATTGAGTTGGTAGAAATCCTCGTCAAATTTGGCATTCACTCTATAAATATAAATATCATCCAAGAAGATACGGCTGTTTTTGGCAGCGGGTGTATCGGACATGGAGCCTGCAATAAAACGCACGGTCGTATTGGCGGTAATCGGGTTGGCCTTGGTGCTTTCAATGAACACAAGGTACTCACCTCCGTCAAACATATTCGCAGGGAAGTCAGGATGCATGCGATTGTAAGTAGGGATGTCATTGAAAGTGATGCTGGTTGCACCTGTTGTGATGAAATCACGAATCACACCACCCCCTACGACTTCAATGGTAAGGGTATTGTTATCCACCTCATCAGCAGCCGGAGCAATGGCTACAGACATGGGTTTAATCAACTCTGTACCACCTTCGCCGGGATTGTTCGGATCGCTGGGAGTCGGATCATCGGGCGTAGGATCGGGTTCCGGTTCCGGTTTGGGATCTTCCGGTTGCTCACCATCGCCATAAACTCCCTCGGTATCACCATAGAAGTCGCCGGTAGAAGGACCATTTTGTACAACCGCCTTGAAGGAAACGACCAACAAAGAATCATAACGCATCATAGCCTCATGGGGCGCAATCAAATCCGCACCCATACCATCGCTGTTACCCAATTTGATATAACCGGCCTTTGCATACACCCAAGCCTTTTCCTGACCGGGGATGATGGTCGTTTTGAAACCTTTGTTCTTCTGCAAGTTCGTCCAATTCTCATAGACAACGTCGCTGATGGTCTCGTTCGGTTTTTCAGAACCTGTCAACCAAGAAAAATCACTGGCAACACGGGCGGTAAGACCCTGATCCACAACAAAGAAACGGCCGGCATGAATTTCGGGTGCCTTCAACATCAAGACGCCGCTTCTCTTCTCATAAACAGCCTCTTCGGAAAGTTTGTCTGCAGAAACAGTAATTTTCCAAAGACCGTCTCCGATGGACTGCAAAGGAGAAACGTGGGCCCAGGGTTTAACCTGACCAAACTCGTCGATGTTTCCATCCTGCCATTCGAGGTCGAATTGGATGTTACTCTTTATATATAAGGTAACCTCTCCACCCCTAACCGGCAAATGGGTGCGTTCCAAAGGTTCAACGCAATCGGGCGTCGCATACACCTCAATGAACTCTTTTCTGAGCGCATTGGGGTCGTCGTTCTGACAAGAAGCCACAACAAAGGCGATTGCGAACAATACAAAATATATGAATCGATTAGTTTTCATAAGCGTATCGTCATTTATTTAGACATATCAAATTCCACGAGAACAGGTCTGTGGTCAGAAGGGTCACAGAAGCTCTGTCCTGAATCCGGATCCAACAAAGGATTGGTTCTCGGGTTAGACCACACGTCACGAATTGATGTTGAAAGCACGGTCGCTCTCTTTCTCATGGATTCACTACCATACATGATATCAATACGGGATGCACCGGCGGAGCTGAGGAAACGACCGGGACCTTGGTAAGGAGAACCGGCACCCTCACGCGGAAGGTCATACAAACGCTTGCCGTTCTTCGCACCGGAGAAGACTGTATTGGCATACACCCATTTGGTACGAGTCGGTTCATAGAGCTCGTTCTGCTCATAATACTCCATATCCAAAGGAGAGATGGAGTTGGTATCACCCATCAAGAGCCAGTTGGTCACGCTGGAATAAGTAGAACTGAAGAAAGTCTTGTTCATGATGCTGGTCGCCTCGTATTTCTGATAGTCACGACCTTCCTGTTTGTCGATTGACGCCTGGGTTTGTCTTCCGGGCCAGAAAGCCTGCGGCCACAAGTGCAAGCTGACGATATCGATGCTTTGACCACCGGCGCTCACGCGGAAGTGACCGGCACCGTGCATGATATACTGACCGGAAGTGGAGCCCTCGACGATACGACGGATGGTTGTAATCGGCGTGCGGCTGGTAATTACCTGCGGGTAGTTGTCGCGATAACCACTGACAGCATGGTAGTTGTGTCCCCAACGTTTGGCCAAGGCTGCCCATTTGGGATCAGTCAAGGCGCTGGTCGCATCCGTATTGCTACGTTTGTCCTTCATATTGGTAAACAACTGCCAGTTGCCCGTACCTGTACTGGTTGCAGTACCGGTGGTGTAGATACTCTGAGACTCACAGAATACGCAGATATCCACATCCCACTGCTTCATCCACTCAACAAAGTTATTGAAACTGTTGCCCTGGTCAGACCACATACCGTTCTGAATGTTGTAGAGCATCACACGAATCTTTTTGCTGGGAGCCTGGTAAGGTGTGCCATAGATTTCTACGTTGTCAATGTAGTGTCCGTGCTTGATGCTGGTACCTGTATCCACGCCCCACAAACTGAAGGCTGTCGTCTCACCCACGTTTTCAATGGTCATCTCAACATGATGCCAACCATCTTTGTATTCGTCGGAAGTCGGCGCTTTCAAATCCTTGCGACTCATGGTGCAAGTATTCAAGAAGCCATGGGTATAGGTATTGTTACCATTGTACTCGGTCTCCAAAGTCAAAGGAACGCCGTCAATCTTCACTTCGGTCACGATACCACCGTCATTGACATGGGTACAGAAGGTATCCTCGGTGCCATAACGGAAGCAAACATCGTAGGAAACCCTCACGGTGTAAATCTTACCCTTGAACTGCGGGAATTGCGCAATCTGGTAAGCACCACGGGTCTCATCGGCACCACCGCAAGAAACACATCCCTGGAACTCCTGACAACGATACATGTAAGTCAAATCTGCAATGTTGCGGCTTCTGACATACTCCTTGCTCACCGTGGGACGCTCGCCGACTGTCCAACCGGAAACCGTTGCCCAGTTTGCCTGAATAAAGGCAGAACCCGGCGTCGTGTTAGCGACTTTGGTAAAGGCGTTTTCGGTACCTTTGCGCTCGGTAGGATTGTCATTGAGGTTGGTTGACGCGGTCGGAGCGTAAGACATCACAGCCGAATTACCCTGCACGTTACCACCCCATACGAAGTTGTCGAAATGCTCGAAGAAGAGCAGGTCGGACGCGGGCGCGTACGTGAAAGAGAAAGGCTTCATCTGACCGGCAGCTACTTCAAAGGCAGGAATATCAAACACCTGTCCCTTGTGATCCATATCGGTAACCGTCAAAGTCAAACCCTTTGAATAGTTTCCTTTGGACAACAAAAGATAGAAATGGGTGCCCCCATCGGTGATTTTCACACCGTCGCCCTCGTTGGTACAGTTCAGGTTGACAAAATTGACACCCTCATAGAGCACATAGCCATCTTCCAAATCGTAAGATGCTACACCGGCTAGGTTGTGCGCAACATCTTCCTCGGTCGCTTTGTTGCGAACATGAACGGAAGCAATTTTGGCGTTACCCTTCAAAGTGATATCCAAAGCAGCAATCACCTCTTTGAACACCATTTTGTTGCCCGTTGCCTCTGAGTACTCACCCAACATCGGATAAGTAGCGAGCTGATCTACCGTCGTCTCATAGAACTGAGAATACGGGATAATCAAATCTCTCAAAGGATACTCTCCCCCCGGCAAGAACCAGTCTTTGGATGCCTGCGGATAGCAGAACATCTTGTAGGTTCCTGTCTTAGACTCAGGAATATCCACATAGGCAGCACCATCAGAAGACATGATGGGGTTGTAAACTGTGGACTTCACATAGACCTCATCAGAAGAAGAAAACGTGTGTTTGCTTCCGCCGACTGAAGTCCTGAGACTGCCGCTCTCTGCATCTAGATAGAAACGGACCATTCCCCCTTCGGGTACCAGCGGCATCACCGTTTCCTGCTCAACTCCACCACCTTTTGCGTAATCGGCTTTCGGATCAACACAGCTGAAAACAGCCATGCTCATCAGGACGATTGCACACGAGGCGAGGATTACACTCTTAGGCTTCATTTTTTTGGTTATTTTGTTTTGTTAATTTTTTGGCGTTATAAAACAGACAAATATACGAATTTTAAATTCAATAAACAAAGTTTATTATGAATCATCCGGCAAAACGCTAATCTTCAACGATATAGACATCTTCATCTTTCGCGCAAAAACCCAGGTTTTCGCGGGCATACTCTTCCGCAGCATCAGCGCTGGAGTTCATTTGTTCAATGCCTTTATCCAACGCATCGATGTTCTTTTCCAAGTTTCGCAACTCACGATTTTGCTCACCAATTTCAAAGGCGGCGCCCATCCAAGTAATGAGATTGTTCTTGCGAAACATCAGCAACAAAAGAAAAGAAGTCAGCAGAATCACCCAGAAAAGATTTCGGTCCTTTCGCAACCATTCGAATATTTTTTTCATAAATTTTATGTTTACCGTCCTTAAAACTTGATTATTTTACGCAAAAATAACTAAATTTGTCAAAACATCTAAAACAAAAAACAATGAAACCTACGTTATTAGTTCTTGCTGCCGGAATGGGAAGTCGCTACGGTGGTCTTAAACAGATGGACGGACTCGGTCCTAATGGAGAAACGATCATTGATTATTCCATCTACGACGCCGTACAAGCCGGCTTTGGAAAGATTGTCTATGTCGTTCGCGAATATTTCCGCGAGGATATGGAAAAAACTGTCAGAGAGAAATACAAGAACGTGAAATGTATTGACGGAACTGACTTGGAATTTGATTTTGTCGTTCAGGAATTGAATAAAATCCCGGCTGGCTTCACCTTGAATCCCGACCGCCAGAAACCCTGGGGTACTGCACACGCCGTATTGATGGGCAAAGAGGTTATCAACGAGCCTTTCGCCGTCATCAACGGAGACGATTATTATGGCAAGGAGTCCTTCCAGATTTTGGGTGACTGGTTGCGTGCTCACGAAGGTTCGACCGGATGCTACACCTTGATTGGTTTTGAGTTGGGCAACACCCTTTCTGAAAGTGGTGGAGTAAGCCGCGGCATCGGAAGTGCTGATGAAAATGGCGTTCTCACACACGTGGAAGAGCATCACAACATCGCTCGTGCCGAAGACGGAAAAATCTACGGCGACAATGCCAAAGGCGAAAAAGTCTGCATCGATGAGAAAGCACTTTGCTCTATGAACATGTGGGGCTTCACTCCCGATTACTTCGAGAAGAGCGAGAAAGTATTTGAAGAATTCATCGAAAAGAATATCAACGAGTTGAAGGCAGAATTCTACATTCCTTACGCCATTGACTGCATGATTCAGAACCAGAGCGCCAATACTGAATTGCTGGCAACTCCGTCACGCTGGTTTGGTGTCACTTTCAAGGAAGACCGCCCTGCTGTAGTAGCCAAATTCCAAGAATTGGCAGACACGGGAATTTATCCCACTCCCCTTTACAAATGAGAAACAAACATAGATTGAGAGCAAGTTCATTCGACTTGCTCTCAACGTATAATTATTTCACTCCCGGGTGGATTGATTTTTTGTGGATTGGCATCAGCTTATTCATCGGAGTCCTGTTATCCGGTCTGCTGGGAATCGCCCTCAATAAGGCCGGTTTCGAGCCCATTTACATTCAACTAATTTCCTATCCCATTCTCTTTATCCCGAGCATGTTGCTTGCCTCATCTTTGAGCCGCCGCAATATGTTTCGTGACAAAGAAAACCCTTTGGATAAAAATAATTATTGGTCTGTAAAACAAGTACTTATCGCCGCTATCAGCATGCTTGCAGCAGGCTTTGTCATTGATGGGATCAACCTCATTCTCCCGCCCATGCCGGAGGACTTTAAGGAAGTCATGCTCACCTTAAAAGAGGGGCCTGTCTGGGTATCAATTCTGTGCGTGGGCATATTCGCTCCTTTCATGGAAGAATGGTTGTGCCGAGGCATTATTTTAAGAGGCCTTTTGGGTAAAATCAACGCTCCTGCCGCCTTGATTATTTCCGCCTTGTTTTTCGGAGTAATTCATGGCAATATCTGGCAAGGAGTCCCCGCTTTTTTCATCGGTATTTTGCTCGGTTTCATCTACTACAAAAGTGGTTCGCTCAAACTCACCATGTGTATGCACGCCATCCACAACCTCGTGGCATTGACCTTGATGAAAATTCCCTCCTTGGAGGCTGCAGAAACCTATTTTGACATATTCCCGTCCGTGTGGACTTATGGAATAACAATGACGGCAAGCATCGTCATTACGACACTCACCGTCATTTATTTTGCACGCTTAAAAAGACCTGAAGAAGTCAGCGAATAAATAGAAAATTCTTACTGAATTTTAAAGCCTCCTTCACGCATTTTAGATAAGGTCTCGACATGTCCCTCTTGGGCAACATAGGCGAGGCCTTTTTCTATTACCACCACATTAAATCCGGCATTTTTCAAATCCTTGGCCGTGTTATAAACACAATACTCTGTCGCAATACCACACACGTAAACTGTTTGAGCATCAAGCATTTCCAACACCTCCGCCAAAGTCTGACCGGCTTCATTCTTGCCTTCAAATCCGGAATACTGCTCTTCTTCTTTTACACAGCCTTTGTAGAAAGTCAAAGCTTCTTCCATCTTGGGTTTTAGTGCCTCATGTACCTCTCCGCCACGAGTACCGGCGACACAATGCACAGGCCAGATACCTCCGAAATCGGTGAAAGACGAGTGGTCGGCCGGATGATGATCACAAATAAAAAGAGCCGGCGTTTCGGGATTCTCAGCCATCAAGGTCTGGGTGTAAGCAACAGCCTGTTCTGCATTTTGACATGCCAGACTGCCATCAATAAAATCGTAGAGCATATCTACGACAACAAGGGCAGAATTCTTTTCCATTTTCACAGTTTTAACAGGTGCACAAGCCACCATAATAACGGCGAGTGCAAGCAATTTAACGAGAGATTTCATTTTCGTAATTTCTTTGTATATCCTTTACCAAACGCTCGATGATTTCCGACTTCAAATTATACAAATCATCTGAAATATCCACCTTGTAATAGTGGGGGTTGATGAGTCGTCTTTCGCTCGGACTCAAACGGGACAGATTGTCGTTGTAATACGCTTTTTTTGCTTGGAGACTTTCTTGCTCCACAATGCGCACACCATTCTCTATCATCTTGATTTGCAGAGCTTTAACCTTATACCCTCCTGCTTTGAAACTGGTCATTTTATAGCGATCATGTTCGTCGCAGATGGTAAAGGCTTCTCCGTCCTCTATCTTCTGTGAAAGACTGTCTCCACGCAGACAGGTCACATCCGCAGCAAACATATCTTCGCCCTTTTCATTGGGAACCAAAATTCGATAGGTAATCTGGAATCCCGGATTGATCAGCTTGCCTCTGTCTTCCGAACGTTTGAGTACGGGTTCGCCATCAATCTGCACCAATTTATACACATTTCCGAAACAGGGATTGGCGTTACTGGTCGCAATGGCATCACCCACTCCGTAAGAATCGATACAAGCCCCTTGTCTTTCCAAATCGGCAATCAGGTATTCATCCAGGGAATTGGTCGCAAAAATCTTACACTGATGAAAACCATTTTTATCCAGAATTTCGCGGACTTTCACGGAAAGATAAGCCAAATCGCCACTATCCAGACGCACGCCGTAGAGAGGCTGATAACTATCGTCGATTCCGTTGGCCCGGAAAGCACTCATCGCGTTGAAAATACCACATTTAAGCGTATCGTAGGTATCAATCAACATAATAAGAGGCTCGCCTTTGTGCGACTTGATATAGCGGTCGAAAGCCTCTTTTTCGCTTCCCGCAGAACAGCCAAAAGCCGTCACATAACTATGCGCCATGGTACCGGTAGAACCATAGTCCCAATACATTCCAGTAAGCACATTGGAGGAATTGGCGCAGCCGGCAATAATCGCCGCTTTGGCCCCATAAATCGCCGCCCAGGGTCCATGGGCACGACGCGAACCAAATTCACTGACCGGACGCTGAGTAGCACGACAGACACGCGAAGCCTTGGTTGCCACCGCCATCTGGTGATTCATAATGCAGAGCATAGGCGTCTCAAGCACCTGAGCCTCTACCAAGGGGGCCTCCACTATAACGATAGGCTGTGAAGGGAATACAATTTCCCCTTCTTTCATCGCATAGACCTGACCGGTAAACTTCATTTCCGACAAATAGCGACGAAATTCCTTGTATTCTGCGCCAGGGAGAAATTTTTCAAAAAAAGCCTCGTCTTTTCCGCCCAATGCGGCCACCATCTCCAAGACCTCATCGGTTCCGCTCACTACGGCCCAGTTGTTATGCTCGGGCGCACGGCGATAAAAGAGATTAAAGACGGCCATCTGCTGGGCTTTACCACAATCATAGAACGACTTTCCCATGGTATATTGGTACTTGTCTGAACAATATGACAAATTCTCTAACATGGTTTGTTTATTTTTTCGCGTTTCGCGTTTTCGCACAATGGCAAAGATAAGTATTTTTCCGCACCGTTGCACCCTTTTAGCGCTTTTCTGCTACTCCATACGCATTGTTTGGGCAGGGTCAATGCGGGAAATAAAGGCACAAGGAATCTGCATCAGAAGCAAAATCGCCGCATAAGCCACCACATCCGCCAAGACTATAGGCATAAAATTCAAATGCACCGGCACATAGGACACAAAATAATTGACCGGGTCGAGCGGTATGACATGAAAATACTGTTGAATCAGACACAAGACAATCGCGCTTAGATTTCCTATCAACAGCCCTTTGAGCACAATACGGGAAGAGAGTTTGACAAAGATTTTGCGGATGCCGGCATGCGTCATTCCAAAGGCTTTCAGACTGCCAATCAGGGAAATACTTTCAAACAACAAAATCAAGAGTCCCGATATCATATTGAATCCCGCCACGATAATCATTAGCAGCAGAATAAAGACCACATTAAAATCAATCAGATTGAGCCAGTCGAACAATTGGGGATAATAATCCATGGACGCCACACAATAGACCGGCACTTCTTCTTCCGAGCCATAGACATACATCATACCGCCGATATCGGACTTGAGCGTCTGAATCTGACTTTCGCTTTTATAGGCATTCTTCAGATAAATCTCCATGGAAGAAACACGGTCTGAAGACCAATTATTGACCCTTTGCATATCTTCCAAGGGCATATACACCACCAATTTATCGTCGGAATCCAAAATGGCATCATAGATACTCTCCACGGTCAGACGACGGGCACGGGTTTTTGCGCCAATGAAATAAACCGTCATTTTATCCCCCTCCGAGAGTTTCAAAATCTGGGACAGACGACGAGGAATACGCACAAAACCGCTGGAATCGGCGCCATCGGGTACCGCCTTAAACAACACGCCATGAATATGCTCCGCTTGTTTGATAATACCGACACGGCTTACCACAGGGACGATTTTTTCAATAGCGGGATGCTTGGATATCGAATCCAAATAAGCCGGATAGCGCTCTATGGACATTTCCTCTCCCAAGGTATTCTGACTTTGGGGCAGAATCTGCAAATCGCCGGAAATAGACGAAATACCCTCTCTGATTTCATTGCGAAAACCGGCGGAAATCGACACGGCCACAATGATGATAAAAAAGCTGAGAGCGATACAAATGAGAGGCAAACGACCTTTGAAACTCATTTTTGAGGCGATAAACGAAGAAGGATTGCTCATCTCACATCCATTTTTATGCGTCTTGACTTGGGATACAAGTTATTGCAACGCGTTCCTAAATTTTTGGCAAATCCAATGGGTATTCCTTGATAGGTCAGCAAAAGAATTCCCTTGGGGGCAGAGGGCAGGGAAAAACTATCCCCGTGCAGATACTGCAAAGCGGTCTGTCTGTCGAGTTGGGCGGTCTCATATTGAAATTCTTTCTGTTCGGACAGAATCAGATTGAGCGCCAAATCGACAAAGGGAAGCCAATCTTTTCCTTTTTTCTCGGCGATTTTCACTCCGCCGTGTATGAGTCTGACGGCTTTTTTGATTGTATTGACATAGGCGGTCAAATGCGCAGGAACGGCAAACATGCTGTCATCCTGCGACCAAATATGCAAGCTGCGCGTTTGCTCTTCTTGCGCTCCATTGCTCTCCTCATAATCCCCCGGGGAAGATTTCTGCATCAAGGCGCAAAATTGCCCTTCGCCGCGAACCCATCCGGGTATCAGACGCACCATGCCCTCTTTATAAAACAAACGGTCTTGCCCAGATTCCAACTCGGACTCCGGCGAAGATTCCGACTCGGACTCCG
>JAEIGA010014939.1_pt1 | contig 11820 bp, 17 predicted proteins | sample 9270691 | NCBI WGS metagenome assembly JAEIGA01 (sample SAMN17057246, study PRJNA624740) | gut metagenome | biome: biome; isolation source: fecal sample | host: Bos grunniens | place: China: Xizang | collected 2019
TAAACCCATATTCTTTAAGTTCATTCAATACTTCATCAATTTGTTTACCATGAAGATTGATTAACTGTTCCATTTTAATAAATATTGAATCCCCACCGTTACCTGCACACTCACGAATTTTTGAATCAATATACTCAAGAACCTGCATAACTTTCCTTTTATCCCTAATTACAGATCCTCTAATCAAATTTGCTTCTTTTGCACTAATCATATTATTTTATTTTTTCAATAAGTTTTTGTACTAATTCATTATCTGAAATATGATAATTTGCCATTACTAAATCACAAAGATATCTTTTTAGTTTCCAATTAGGCATCCCCTCAACTTCACGAGTATAATCTTTGAATGTATATATTTCGTCCGCAAATTCCTCTTCAATTTCTTGTGTTTTTTCCTTTATATATTCATCCATTTCCAAAGTACCCTCAAGATAATCAATCAAATCGTCATTGTCGAAATAATCAATTAAACTACCGTCATAAAAATAATCAGTTATAACATTCATTACATCATGAGCCCATGGAAGGTTTGCCTTCGGAGTATCTTCACATAATTTTGTTAATCGTTCAATAAAACCTTTTTCATCAATTTCAGGTGCCTCAAATTCAGCGGCGGCATTTATAAGTTGCTCGCCTGAACATTTATTATGTTCAAATCCTGCGTCTATAATCTCATCAAACGAACAATTTTCCCAAACTTGTTTAAGTAATTCTTCCTTAGTCATAAATTGTATTTTATAATCGTTGAAGTTCTCGTTCTATATCTCGTTGTTTAATTGTTTCTCTCTTGTCGTATTCCTTTTTACCAGTACATACAGCAATATCCAATTTACATAAACCTTTATCATTTATATACATTGACAAAGGAACAATTGTGAAACCTTTTTGCTGTACTGATTTGTGTATTTTGTTAATTTCCTTTCGAGACAATAACAATTTACGCAGTCTACGTTCTTCGTGATTATTATACGAACCATACTCGAATTTTGCAATATACGAATTATGCATCCATATTTCATTATTTGTAATTTGACAGAACGTATCAACCAAACTAGCATTGCCTCGTCTAATTGATTTAATTTCAGTTCCCGTCAATACAATTCCCGCAGTATATTTTTCGAGTATTGTATAATCATATCTTGATTTTCTATTATCAATTTTCATTTGGATTAAAATTTATTGCGCCTATCATAGCGAAAGTTTCACCTAACTTATTAGTTAAATAAACACGCCAGTATTTATTTTCCTCATCATATTTATATTTGATTTGTGAAGAATTGCAATTCCATTTTTCCTTTACAATATAATGCAAATCGTCAAGCCCATTCTCCAAATCTACCGTAAGCATTCCGTCACTAAATAATTTATTCATTGTCTTCTTCTGTTTTATTTGTTTGTTCTCGTTGCCAACTTAAAATTTGACTGCGTATCTGTGCCTTAAATGGTTTAAGATCAGAATATTCATTTAATATATTGTTTAATATATCAACAAAATTTGTATTCGCATCGGAACCATATTTTTCACAAAGCTCATCAATTGAATAGAGTTTGCCTTTTACTTGTAAAATTCGTTCCATACCAACAATCATTTTATTTAAAAATAGAAAAGATGAGCAATAAATTTATTACCCATCATTTTTATATTTAGTTAATCAGTGAAAAAATCCTCAGGTGTACCATCATACAGATAAACAGGCATATTATCAATGTAAAGATTGCCATTAAATTTCTTGTATCGGTAACCCTTTTTATGAGGTTTTGGTGTACCATTAACATCTGCGATACAAGTTCCGTTCTGTATATATCCGTCGTGTGAAACAACAATACTGGGCAATTCCTCAACCCAAACAGTTGAATTAGTTACCCTTGTTATTCTTCCGAAATACGGATGACGAGCGCTGTAATGAAATGTCCAAGTAATCAATTTACCAACACCAACATTTTCACGATTAACATTTACTCTCATATCGAATAGGATTAAAAATTATTACACATAAATATAGTAATACTTTTAATTTATTCAACATTTTTTAGATTTATTTTTTCGTGATTTAATATATTCCTTAAGAGATTTCATTCGTTTAGGTTTAACACAAGGAACACATGGATCTGTTTCAGGTGTAACATTACCCATTCCTAATGTATTCATTGGGGTCGCACAATTATTCGGTATACCACATTCCATTACTTCATCAATGTTTCATATTTTGATTTATTAGCAGCAATAAAATCAGTCATTGACATTGTTTGCGAACACTCCTTACATTTTACGTCATTAGACCATTCAAGCTGTCCAATCGAAACCAATACTGTCTTACCGCATTTAGGACAAACAAATGACCTGTTAATATCCTCTGTAAACATATAAAATAAATTATATTTTTGTTTACATAAAAATAAAATAATTATATAATAGAAATCAATTATTAGTTATATCTTATTAAAGCTTGTCTAGTCTTATAAAAATACAGCGTCTGATATAATATTCATTTAATATGTTAAAGTTGTCTAGACATACTAATCCAGGACTTCTACTGCTATTTTTTCATATTAAAATAATTACAAATGAAGTGTTTTATATTCAACATCATTATATTTTGAAATTAGTTTACAAGTAATACGAATAATATTTTTTGTTTCAAATATAAATTCGCTTGAGCCATCTTGATTATGAATAACACGATATTTTACTTTGCTATCTGATAAATCAAGTGTATTATAATAATATTGATTAAAATTATCTATTCCTGGATAAAAGTATAAATGTATCTTATCGTTTATATCTTTAAATAATGTAACAAAACCTGGAAATAACATACGTTCCATCATAATTTTACATATTTATAATTATGTTTAAAATAGAAAAGAGGTACTGAATTATTCAATACCTCCTTTATAATTTAACTTATTTAATTATTCATCTTCTTCAGTAAATACACCGCCTTCAAATGTAGGACCACTTATTTCGTCAGTATCAGGATTTTCTTCACCACCTTCGTCTGTAGTTTCATCAGAAACAATTTCCGCTGTAGACGCAACTAATGATTTAAGTAATGCCATATCATCAGAAGTAAGTTCTTCATCACCGTCAATATCAACAGGTGATTCTTCCATCTTTACAACATCATCTGCATCAACATCGCCGTCACCATCAACATCAGCTGCACCTAACAATTCAGGCAATTCTACAAATAATGCATTTTTAAATTCTGAACCCTTTGAAGTAGCGCCTCCAGGTATTTTCCATAACAATTTACCAATTGCGTCAATGGCGTCAGCCTTTTCCATAGATTTAATATTTTCAACTATTTCTTCAACATTAACCTGTGTTAATCCTGTTGCTTCGAAATATAATTGTGATAATGATTTTTCAGTCATTTTAGTAAAAACCAATATATTTATATATTAAAAAATAAAATATTATTTGCAAATACATCAATCAAATAATGACATTTGTACAACATTATTAGAAGATGCTAACGGAATATTCATTACTTCAAGGAAACGGTTTATTGGGTCAATAACATTTTTACCCCACTGTGTTTGTTTATCCATAGGAGGTGCCCACTCTGGAAGTTCACCTGCAGGAAAACCAAAATAACCGTGTTGTGCGGTTTTTGCATAATTTCCTATAGTAATATTATAATACTTAATCTTACCCGAATAAGTTTTCTTATTATCTTCACCATTTTTATGTGCAAGATAATTAAATCGTGCAATCGCCTGAACAGATACAGGACACTGTTTACCCAATATAAGTTCATCTTCATCGTCAATTACATACTTTGAATATGCACCGACACCTACTGATTGAGATATATCTTCAACAGGCGCATTATAAAATTGTTTACGATAATCACTCAATTTTGCGTTGAACTGCATTAAATAAATTGACTTATTTTTAACTTCGTATTCAAACATCAAACTCTCCATCAAATCCTTAAGAATTGTTCTACAAAGTTTTGGCGTTGTTGATTTAATAAGTTCAATACCTGTTCCTGATACTTTTGGTTTATCAAGGAATTTACCCTTATTAAATACAAGCCCCTTCAAATATTTCTTCTTCTTCAAATATATACCTGCTTTTGAAATTGTTTCTAATTCAAACAAGTGAATATTTTGCCCATGTCTTGGGTTATACATTTCACAACACCATTCAAAGTTCTGTTTATCAAGGAACTCAACATTGAACTTCAAAATCCATTCAGTTTTTTGTCTATCTGTTACAATAGTTTTCTTTGCGTCTTCAGTCCAACAATCAAAGAATGTTCCGTATGTTGTATATACTGAATCAGTATCTGAATAAATACTTGCAGGTTGTGTTCTATACCAATCGTGTTTGCTTTCATCAAGTGCGAAATTGAATTTCTCCCACAAATCCTTTCTTTCCCAAATTGTTTCGTGGAAGAACACATCAAGTTTATGCCACATTGTTTTTGTCAAGTTACGACATTCACCTGTAATATCAGCAGCAAGTGACGCATTAAAGAAGTAGAAGAACGGAGATGCAGATGCACCATAAGCAGCATTACCCAATGTTTTACAAGCAAGCTCAAGAAGCGAATATTCCTGTCTCAATTCAGTTGCCTCAGTTTGCATTGCTTTCAATTCTTGAATAGACATATTATATATATCACCATTTTCAAAATGATGTTCAAGAAGTTCAACAATATCAGGGGAGAAGTGCATTTTAGTTTCAACTTTTCCGTTACCCTTAATAAGGTTTTCAATTTCAGTCAATAATTCAGCTTCAATTTTCTGTCCTGTATATTTGTACTTATCACGAAGTTTCTTTGTTCTACGCTGCATACGCTTAAATGCATAGTCCCTATCGTTTTTGTACACATTACCCATTACAGTAACGAAATAGTTTTTATCATTACGGAACGCATCAAGTTCTTCTTCCGTCCAAGGAATAACAATTCGTCTTCCTAATGAGTCAGGTTCACTATAATTTCGTAAGAAGTTCTCGAATGATAAATTACAAGTCTGTACCTGTGAAGGATAAAGTGACGCAAAGTCATCACATACATTCCATTCATATCGTCCAGGAACACAATCACAAAACGCGCCTTCATACGGTATCTTTACTCGTTCAATTGCATCATAATCCCATACTACGTGCTTGTTATCATCATAAAACTCTTTAAACACATTTGCAGTTGTCAATGCAATCTGTCCCATTGCTGCCATCAAAGGTACAAGTGTAAATGAACCTACAGCAGCCGGTGATTCCAATGCCTTTAATCGTTTATGAATAAGATTAACAATAAGACTATCCACGGCGTTATAGAAATAATACCATTCAGGATCTCTCTCATATAACTGTTGCAATGAACCATCATATTTAATCTTTTGAGCATTAACGGCGTGTGTGCCTACCCAATCCAAAGAATATGATTCATACGGACGCAAAATGTAGTCATACTGTTTTACAAGTTCCATATAATCAAGATTTGCAACATGCATTGGTGAAGGCAAACGATAATGCAAACCTGCAGCATCAGTATATGTTATATATGTAATTTCACCTGTTGGTGATGCCTTACGAATAAGATTATACATTTCACCTTGTCCAAACAAAATCTTAACACGATTTATCATATAACGCCAGTCGAAGTTATAACTGTTCCAACCAGCAATGGCAGGTACATTTGGCAAAATCTTTGTAAAGAAATGTCTAATCAATTCTTCCTCAGTTGCAAAAAATTGATATAATACTTTTGGCGTTTTACCTCCTAATTTTGTATCACGATAGTTTCTTGCAAATTCATTATTCTCTACCCATTCAAGATAACGATTTTTAAATGTTTCTTGTTTTTCTTTATCAAGATTGTGCAGACCATACACAATACAACTCATATCGGGACCGACCAATGATATTGCAGTAATTTTTTGTGCTGCAAGTTCCGGGTCAGGGAATTCATCAGATACCTCGGTCTCAATATCCCAAGTATATAGCTTTGGGAAATATTGTGCGTGAAGCAATTTATTCATTTCAGGTTCCATCTCATATAAGAACTCCAAAATATCAAATTCATTCGGCGCATACTGTGATGTATCTTTAAATACCTTTTTGATAGCTCGGCCGTCCCAGTTTTCTAATTCACCATCTTTATCATATTCGTATGTTTTAATATGATGAAGATATTTCTGATAAAACTGACGATTTCCTAACTTATCAACATAACTTATTACCAGTTTTTGTTCTCGTTTATTCCATTGTCTATCAATTATCATTTCGTTTAATTTTATTTTGTTAAAAGATTATTATATAAATATAGTCAAAAAAGGACCGATAATTTAAAATTATCAGTCCTTATTTTTATTTATCAATTGTTGTTATTTTATCAATTTCATCAATATAATCTTTACCATAGTATTGTTTGATGTAATTTCCAACCTTATTCCAATATGCCGATATATCAGGATGTGTACCAATTATATCAGTAATATATCCCATAATATTGGTAAGTTTTTCGTCATATTCCTGTCGCACCTTTAATATTTCTTCCTCAAGCGCCTGTGAAAATTGTAAGGTTAATATATCAGAAATGTATGAATAAGAAATTTGTTTTATATCCTCTAAACTTATTTTATAGTTATGTGGAATATTTGCATCTTTTGATGGATAACCTATCAATATATATGAATTTGTATAAGATAAACCATCATATGATAAATAGTTTTTTAATTGTGAAACCTTTCTTACTTGTAATGGCTGTTGTGCAATTACTGAATTATTATTTGTTTCTGACATTTGTATTACTCATAATATTTTTACATCTTAATGAAGTGTGACTTTTGTTGTCTTGGTGAAACTGTTTGTTCAACATGTCCGCCATTTTCGATGATTTCTTTAACGGCATTTTTTGTATCTTCTGATATTACAATTTCATTTTCTTGTGTAGTTTTCACTTCATTTATTGCGGATGTTTCATCAACAGCGCTAACAGGTATATTAACTGTCTCAATACAATTATGTGTTTGTTTAGTTTCAACTGATTTATTTGATTGTAATGAATTCTGTTGTTCTGTATTTTCAGCTTCCATTCCCAAATAACTAACTACCATTTCAGTTAAACATAATGCAACAATAGGCAATATTGCACCAACAATATATGTAATAATTACATTACATTCCTGGTCAGGCAAATCGGTCCAAACAAATATTGGTTCTTTAAAGTAACGCAAATTTTCATTTGAGTTAGTAATAAGATATTTATATGAACTAAATATATTACCTAAAACCTGCACAACTGTTAAAATACACATTAATGCCCAGGGCATAAATTTCTTGCGTTGTGATGGATTGGTCAATAGGTTAAACAAAACGGCGGCTTGACCAATTTCAAACGTAATTGCTAATATCGTCCCTAATACTGGGGAATTTGCTAAACCAAAAAACTGAACAGCGTGAATTGTTGAAACTAAACCTACAGCAAAATATAATATTGCAAATAATGCTACAAAAATTGTTTTGTTGGTTAATTTCATTGTTCTTTATAACTTATATTTTTTTCGTCAAATGTAATTTCAAGAGGGAATTTATTATTATCGTTTGCATTTGCTGCAGAGAAAATTGTATTCAATGTTTCATCAAGTTCAGATGAGTCTTCATCTTCAATATCAAATTCATCAAATGCAATAACATATTTCAGTCCTTTAACTTGAATAAATGTAAAATCGTCTTCATCTGTATTATAACGATTATCTTTATCGTTATCCCAATCAATAAAGTCACCTTTACTTTCTACACCCTTTTCGTATCGGTCATATTCAAAAAAGACATCATAAATCTTCGAAGCACTTTTTCCGAATAAATCCTCATTGAATTTATCGGAAGCGGGCAACTCATTAAAAAACAAGTCGCCCAAATATATAATAAAGTCATCTTCTGAATACGCTTCAGGTACATAGAACTGTATATATTCATTTTCAGGCATACATTTATAACGAACCACAAGATCTTTTACTCTAAATGTTTCGTATGCTTCTGTTATGAATTGATACAATGTTTTCATTATTCTTCGTCTAATTTTATATTTGCGGGCAAATAATGTGCTTCTGTGATTTGATCTTCCTCTTGATATTTCTGCTGTTTACATTCGTGTGAAAGTTCAAGAATGTTTGTAAACATATCAAGCAATGTTTTATCTTTCTTAATATATTCAATTACTTTATGTAAACGAACATTCAATGTTGTTGGCTTCAAACCATATTCAGCAGCAATATCTTTCTGTTTCTTTTGTTCTTCTTCGTAACCATTAACCTTGAAACAACGATAGAATATTTCCATATCTTCCTTACCGAACTTTTGTTCAAGTTTAGCATACGCAGCCTGCCACAATTTTTGCAAATCCTCAGCGTCAATATTCTTTCCACCGTCTTCAACATTATCAATATAATCGAATAATGTTTTGCCATTACCTTCGTTATCGTGGCCTATTGTTTGGTCGCCTGATACTGATGTGTTACGAGTATTGAAACCTTTTTCTTCGCGTTCTTTCTTCTGTTGTGATTTAGGAATACGAACAAGGTGAGAATCTTCCATTGCACCCAAAATTTGGTTTCTCATCTGATTACCAACATATTGAGCGAATGTGTAATTTGTATGTTGTTCTTCTTTGTCAACCTCAACCCATTTACCGTTTTCATCACGCTTTTTAGAATGACCGAATGAGTTCATTGCGTTCACAAAACCAAGTGTTGCAACAGAGAATAATTCTTCTTGAGGAAGAGTTGATTTACCTACGAACTGATTTACAATTTTATAAATCAAAGGCAAATACTTTTTGTATACTGCAGCGCGTCCCTTTTCAGTTTTCAAATCGAGAAGTATTTCGTCCGGAGACACCTTTTTAGAAATAATTGCATTAAATTGTTCCTTAGATTGAAATACGGGTATTTCAAGAAGACGGTCAGCCTTTGCAATTTTACCCACAAGTTTATAAAGTTCCTTGTATTTTTCATCTTTAGGTATACCTGCGTCATAGAATGCTGCAAGAGCATTTTCAGCGTCCATTTTAGGATCCAAATCGTGAAGATATGTTTCATTATTCACGATAAGCCAATTAATCAATTCTTTTGTTTCAGGCATGATAAATTTACCTGCTACAGAAAGATATGTTTCCAAATCGTTTGACGAAATGTAGTTAATACTGTTTGGTTGAATGTCAAGCTTTGCCTTTTCGCGTTTTTCTGTAAATTTCTTCATATTTATAGTATTACTTTAACAATATATTTCAATATAGTCTATTATTTTTAAAATTCAAATTTTTACTTAAAATTAAGCAAAAAATTTGTATATAGATATATACATAAAAATAAATGTTATTTGTTGAATTATATTTTTATGGTTGTCTATATTATAATAATTATATACCAAATATAGGTGAATGAAATTCATACGAAAACTCTTTGGATGGACATTAACATATAAAACACTTGCATTGCTTGAAGGGTTATTCACATATATTAAGGATTATTACTATATTTCAGATACCTTATATTCAGCAGAATTTAAGGCTGTAATAAAACGATATTTATATATTGAATTACGTAAAGATTGGATAGGTCGTTTATATGGTGTAATAAATCCAAATATTGACATCAATGGGAAGTATGACTTCAATAATACTATTCTTGAAATTGATGGTGAAAATACGAATAACAATGATTATGTTAAACATTGGGTATATAAACAAATGGATTTAATCAATCAATTATTTAAGATTGAAAAATTGTATGATTATATATCTATTGATTTCAAACATGTAGGTCCATCACATTTAGACAATTATTTAATCATATTTGATGTAATATCTCGCAAATACACTGCTCAAACATTTAAAAGTTGGTTTAAGACATTATGTGTTTATGGTGTACTTGCAGCAATAGTACTATTTATAATATTATAAAAATATTTTTCTATAGAAAAAATGGAATCAAAAAAGATTTTGACAGATGCAGAAATGCAAAAAGGTACTGCCGAATTTAAGGAAACATTAACGGGTAAGACAATGGATGAATTGAAGGCAATCGAACAGGAACTTATTAAGGAATTTGACGCACTTAATGAAAAACGTAAGACAACTGAGTTTACATTGCCTAAAGAAGGTTGGGAAACTGCCGCAACAACAATTTGTAATTTCCTTGATAAGAAGGATGCACCTTGGAATGTAGGTTTTGCACTTATGGGTATTTATGAATTTTGGAAGAAAGAAAAGAATCCTAAGAAGATCCCATTTGCTGTATTTGAATTAACAATCCAAACACTTGGTGAACTCACATATAAGGGTTACGATGAATGGACTGCAATTGCAGGCATCAATAAGTGGTTTGAACCTATACACCCAGCATACGCCGAAATCGTAATGGGTATGCGTTATTTGGGTATGAAACATAGCGCTGTTCAGGATGTAATGGGATTGAATATGCCTATCGGGGGATAATACGCACATTTGTAAATAAATGGCGAAATTAAAAAAATCCGAACTAATACCGAAGTCAAAACTGGGCATTGATTTTTCAATGAAAATATGCTGGAATTGTTTGTTTTGGAATCCTAATGATGGACGATGTCCAATGTTTGAGGACAAAACGAAAAAACATATAGAAGGCGAGTGGAGGTACTCATATTTTCCATATAATCATAAATGCCAAAATATTCGTGCGTTTGGAAATCGTGTTGAACCACGAAAATAAAAAAGGAACATCTAAGATGTTCCTTTTTTGTATAATGTTACTTTATTGGTTTATGTTTACTTGAAGAATGAACTGTTGCTCTACCGGTAGGATCTACACCAGCGAGGTCACCTAAACCTTCTGTACCTTGTGATTGTTCTTTATAATCAGGCATTCCTGTAGTACCAGCAGCCAGACCTGTAGCAAGAATTTCTTCCCAATAGTCAGAACGGAATGTAACATCTATTGTTTGAGGTTCGTTTGAAGTATAATTCAATGTTCCTAAACCAGCAATTTGTGTAATCATAACATCTTTAAAACTGTATGCACGCCAAATTGTGCCATCGCGGTTTGCTTCGGCAATTGTCATTGAATCGGATGTATACTGATTCTTAAGTGCACGAGTACCATTATGTAAGTCGTATGATATACGAGCCCATTCTTTGAATACACGTAAAACAAAGTTATCATTCGCACCTCTCAAGTTAAGATTGAACTTAATTGTAATATCCGCTGCTGTAGACTCAAGCGTAGGATTCAAGAACGATACAGTAACACCACGGAACTTTTGTTCACCAGCTGTAGTAGTTTTTTGTAATGCCTCAAGACCAGATACTTCAATAACCTGTTCTCCTAACAATTCTATTATGTCAGAAGAACTTTCAAGATTTGTGATTCCACCTAATACTGAAGGTAATGTAAATGTTACATCAAATATTGAATTATGAACGGGATCATATTTCTCATAACCTGATGTTATATTAGTAATATGAGGCAAGTGATTTAATTGATTACCCATAAAATATTATATAATCTATGTATTTTTTATCGTTTAATTAAAAATAATATCATATAGATAGATAAGGGTAATTACTTACCCCTATCTAGTATATTATATTAGAATACGGCTGAACTTAAACCACCGGTTTTGTAAATTGTAAGTTCATGTACCATCTTACCACATCCAAATCCAGGTTCGATATGTGTAGATAATACCGCCATTTCATTATCAATGATTTCAGGTGTGTTATTAGATTCATCCATAACATTCTTATATGCCTGAATACCACCGTTGCGTTGAATTGCTGCACAGATAGTATTTGCTTTGTTAAGGATTGCTGCACGAGTATTAGA
>JAEIGA010014940.1_pt1 | contig 11819 bp, 11 predicted proteins | sample 9270691 | NCBI WGS metagenome assembly JAEIGA01 (sample SAMN17057246, study PRJNA624740) | gut metagenome | biome: biome; isolation source: fecal sample | host: Bos grunniens | place: China: Xizang | collected 2019
TGTTCATCTAATGATAGAGCATCCTGAAAATCATATTGAATCTTTTGTTCAGTCTGGTGCTGATTGGATTACTTTTCATCAAGAAGCTGCAGTTCATTGTCACAGAATAGTTCAGCAGATTCATAGTTATGGTAAAAAAGCAGGAATTTCAATTGTTCCATCTACACCAATATCTTCTTTGTTTGAAATTTTGGAATATGTTGATTTGGTTTTGGTTATGACTGTAAATCCTGGATTTGGTGGGCAAAAACTAATTCCATCTTGCGTGAAAAAAATATCAGATTTAGTTAAATTCCGTGAAGAACATGGATTAAATTTTATGATTTCTGTTGACGGCGGTGTAAATGCTGAAACATTGCCATTGGTCGTAAATGCAGGTTCTGATGTTGTTGTTTCTGGTTCTGCATTTTTTAATGGACAGTTAAAATGGGAGAATTTTGATAAATGAAATTAAGATTTTTTCATAGAAATAAGTTTAGATTTTTTTTTGTTTTTATAATTTGTTCCTTTTTTTTAATAAATGAAGGTTTTTCTCAGAATATTGATAGTCAATCAAAATTATCATCTGTAGCCTTTGTTCAAGGAGCAGAAGCTTTTAAAAAGGGTGAATGGATTTCTTCCGTATTTTTATTCAGAAAGGCTTTGACTTATTCTGAAAATTATAATGCAGAAACTTTGTATATGTTGATTACTGCAGAAATGTATGCAGGCGAATATAAAAGTGCATTTAATGATTGTGAACAGTTTATTCAAAATTTTTACGATAGCCCTTATATTTCTTATATTCTTTATCACAAAGGAAGGGCTTTGTTTTATCTTGGAGAATATGAAAAAGCTATTTTGGTTTTAAGTGATTATTGTCATCAATATCCAGAACATGAAATGTACGCTGCTGCATTGTTTTGGATTGCAGAATCATTTTATGCTAGTTACAACTATGTAGAATCTAAATCTTTGTATGAAAGAATTTTAAATGAATTTCCAGATGATCCTAAAGCCAGTGCTGCACAGTATAGAATTGAAACAATTAATCAGCGTTCAAGAGAAGAAAAATTACTTTATTTGTTAAGAGAAACAGGTGAAGAATATCTTTCTGCAAAAGAAGCTTATGAGCGCCAATTAAAATTGTACAGCTCTGAAACTGCTGAAGAAATTAGAAAAAAATTGATAAATTTGCAAGAGCGTAATAAACAACTTGAGTCAAAATTATCTGAGTATGAACAGCAACTTCAATCTCAAAATCAAGAAAAGTTAAATATGCAGAAAAAATATGAATCTGTTATCAAAAATCTTGAAAATGATGTTAAGTCTATAAAAGAAAACCAAAATGCAGAATTTATAAAACAATTAAAAGAAAAAGCTTCTCAGACTCAACAATTATTAGACAAAAAAACACAAGCGGAGTAAGAAAAATGATTAACAAAAAGGCATTAGTTATATTTATTGTAATGATTTTCTCTGTTTTTACTGTTTTTGGAAAAGAAACTAAGAAATCTTCTAAGGCTAAGCAAAAAGAACAAAAGCAGAAGATAGAACAAGTTCAAAAGGCTGAGCAAGTTACTCAAGATAATAAGAAATTATCGAAGTCTGAACAAAAAAAAGCTGAAAAAAAGAAAAAGAAAGAACAAAAAAAACTTGAAAAAGAAGCTGCAAAAAAAGCAAAAGAAGAAGAATCTCCTGTAAAAGTTATTGCTATGGTTAGTGATGAAGGCGTTTTTTCACGAAAAAATGTTGTAAAGAAAGTTGATAACATAAAAATGCTTCTTAAAGGAAATATTGGAAGTTTTCAACTTTATGCAGTAGATAATCAAGGAAATGAAATTCCTGTTTTGGCAGGTTATGATGAATTTACATCTTCATTCCTTTCTTTGCGTGTTGATAAAAAGGAATATCATCTTTCTGATAAAATTGGAATTATTATTGGTGCAAGAGAAAAAGAAAATGGCGGACAGTTAGTTTATGTAGTTCAAGATGTTGCAAGAGTTTTAGTTGATTTTACTTGTGTTCCTGCTACAAGTGAATATTCAGCTAATGTTTTGCGTGTTGATATTTCTGTAGAAAACAAAGGAAAAGAAGTAAAAAACTTTGGTATAAAAAATGTTCTTGATACATATTTAGGTGAACATGAAGGTTGTCATTTTAGAGCTGGTAATGGAATTATTCATAATACTGAAATTCAATACAGAAAAATGAGCAGAGTAAAATGGATTTATTCTGGTAATTCAAAAGCGGGAATGCAAGTTTTATTGCAAGGTGCTGATATTATTTCTCCAGAAGTTTTGTCACTTAGCAATAAAGATGTTCTTAGTCTTCCAGCTTGGGTTCCTGATTTAGTAGAAGGAAGACCTTTTGATTCTGTTTTTTCATATAATAATTCAGCAATTGGTATGAATTGGGAAAATTTACGAATTAAACCTAATGAAGAAAAAAAGATTACATATTACATTGTGTTTACAACAAAAAATCAAGATTTGATTGGTGATGAATTTTTAAAGTATTTCGGTCAGGTAGGAGGATATAATCCTGATGCTGTTGAAAAAGTGAGTACTGGTGAAAGAAAAATTTCTGATTGGATTGATGATGATGATATTGCAACTAATGTAAAACAATCAAAACCAAAAAAAGATGTTGAAGTTATTTCTTCTATTGAAAAGCCTGAAGTTAATGAAACTCAAAATGTTGAATTTGATATAAATTCAATTGAAAAAGAAAAATTAAATTACGAATATATTCAACAATTAATTGATAAAATAAATAAGCTTGAAGCTGATGATTCTGAAATTAACAAAAATGAATTACTTATGTTAAATACAGAATTAGATGTGATTTTAGAAAAGTTGAGGCAATAATTAATGGCAAAGGATGTCTTAACTGAAGCTCGCAAATTAATGCGTTTGCGTTTTTTTGAAAAAGCAATAATAACACTTGAAGCTCGTTCTTCTTATTATGAAGATAATTTTGATTATTATTTATTGTTAGCGATTGCATATTTGTACACTGGTGATACGGGGTCTGCTACTGTTTATTTTCAGAAAGCAAGGCAAATTCGTCTTACAGATACTGATTTATTGCTTGGACAGGCTGCTCTTTTTTTGCGAAGAGGAGATACAGCTCGTGCTATTCAGTATTATCTTGATATTTTAGAATATGATCCTCAAAATAAGATTGCTCATAAAGCAATGGAATTTATTAGAACAAAAGGTGATTACGAAACTATTTGTAAATGGGTTGATATTGGAAAAATAGAAGAATTTTATCCTTCTGTTGGAATTAGTCCTGTAAAAATAATGGGCGTTGTAATTCCTTTGTTGGCTTGTGTTTTGGGATTTTTGCTTGTGTTTACTCTTTTTCCAAAGGCTTATACACCATCTGGGAATCGTGTAGATTTGTCAGAATTGACATTATCAATTGATGAGCGTAAAAATCTTCAAGAAAGTGATTTGTCTTCTGGTGCATATAAATATATTCTTTCATCTTCTGAAATAGAAGAGTCTTATTTAAAAGCACAGAAATTATTTGAAGAATATAGGGACAATGCTTGTCAGATAGAAATAAATCGCATATTAAATTCTAATGCAGTTTTGTCTGTAAAACAAAAAGCTCGTTTGTTGATGGAATTTATTGAAGAACCTACTTTTGATACAGTAAAAGATGTTCCTTCTTACAAAGATGTTTCTGATAATCCAAGTTTATATTTGGATTGTTGGGTCGTTTGGTCGGGAAGAATTTCCAATGTGCAACAAACAGAAAATTTGTTTATTTGTGATTTATTAGTCGGTTATGAAACAATGCAAAGAGTTGAAGGAATTGTTCCTTTGAGTTTTACAGTTGTTCCTTCAATCGAAGTTGATAAACCTGTTACAGTTCTTGCAAAAATAGTTTCTGAAAATGGAAAGATGTGTTTACAAGGAAGAGCTGTTTATCAGAGTGTAAAAGAAAATTTAATAAAATAATTTTCATTTCTTTGCTGAAAATGAATATTTTATCGAATATAATTTATATGAAATTATTTTCTAAAAAAATTAAAAATATTATGGTAGGTGGGAATTATGGCATCGGAAGTAACTTCAACAGAAATGTCTGAAAAATTAAAAGCTTTGGAAGCTGCAAGACTTCAGATTGAAAAACAGTTTGGGCAAGGTTCTTTAATGAAGTTAGGAACTCATACTGATTTTGCTAGTATAGATGTGATTCCATCTGGTTCAATTATGCTTGATGAAGCATTGGGAATTGGTGGATATCCTCGTGGTAGAATTATCGAAATGTATGGACCTGAATCATCTGGTAAAACAACTCTTGCTCTTCATGCAATTGCTGAAGCACAAAAATTAGGCGGAATTGCTGCTTTTATTGATGCAGAACATGCGTTGGATCCTCAGTATGCAAAGAACTTAGGCGTAAATATTGATGAACTTTGGGTTTCTCAGCCAGATACTGGTGAACAAGCTCTTGAAATTGCAGAAAGTCTTATTCGTAGTGGTGCAGTAGATATTATTGTTGTTGACTCTGTTGCAGCATTAACTCCTCGTGCAGAAATCGAAGGAGATATGGGTGATAGTCACATGGGGCTTCAAGCTCGTTTAATGAGTCAGGCTTTAAGAAAACTTACTGCAATTATTGGAAAATCAAATTGTACACTTGTTTTTATTAATCAGATTCGTATGAAAATTGGTGTAATGTTTGGTAATCCAGAAACAACAACAGGTGGAAATGCTCTTAAATTCTATTCTTCAGTTCGCCTTGAAATTCGCAGAGTTGAATCAATTGATGCAAAAGGCGAAGATGATGTTGTTGGAAACAGAGTTCGCGTAAAAGTTGTAAAAAATAAAGTTGCGCCACCATTTAGAAAAGTTGAATTAGATATTTACTTTGGAAAAGGTGTTTCTCGTTGTGCAAGTTTATTGGATTCTGCAGTAAAACATGGAATTATTGATAAAAAAGGTGCTTGGTTTACTCAGGGTGAAATTAAAGTTGGTCAGGGACATGAAAACGCAGTAAACTTTGTTGAACAAAATAAAGAATATGCTGATAACCTTGAATGTCAATTAAGAGATATGTTGTTTCCTGGGCAAGTTTTAAAAGATAAAAATGGAGTTCCTGTTTTTGGTAAAGACAAGAATTCTTCAAAAAAGAAAACTGAAAAAGTAAAAACTGATGCAGAAGATAGTGCAAAAATCTCACCTGCAGAAGGATTATTTTAATTGATTCCTGTTTTGTTAGGATTAGGTTCTAATACAAGATATAAAGATTTTTCGTCAATGGAATTACTTTCTATTGCATGTGAAAAACTTAAATCTGTATTAGAATCTGTAGTCTGTTCTTCGGTTTATATAACAAAAGCTCGTTATGTTACAAATCAAGATGACTTTTATAATATGGTTGTAAAAGGTTATGTTTCAGATTCAATGTCACCTTACGATTTGTTGAATATAATTCATGAAATAGAAGCCGAAGGTGGACGAAATCGCGCAAAAGAAATTCGTTTTGGGCCTAGGTCATTAGATATTGATATAGAAGAATTTGGGGATGTTGTTATATCTGATGAAATTTTGCAAATTCCCCATCCTAGAATACAAGAAAGAGCATTTGTTTTAATTCCAGCACTTGAGATTTTAGATGAATCTTCCGATTATTTATTAAGAAAGCGTTATGAAAGTTTTTTGAAAGACCTTCCTGAACAAGGGGTTTCAAAATATTCAAAACTACTTGATATGTAATAATTCTTTATACGGAAGATTTTTTATGGTAGAAAGCGTAAATAATAATTCGATAAGTACTGTTTCTGTAGCAGAAAAAAATCAAAAGGTAAAACGCACTTATGTTGCAGGAAGCTTTGAAGGCCCTTTGGATTTGCTATTATTTCTTATTAAAGAAAGTGAAATAAATATTTATGATATTCCTGTTTCTCAAATTACGGAACAATATCTTGAATATTTGGATTATGCAGTTCAAACAGATTTAGGGGATTTGTCTGAATTTTATAAGTGGGCAGCTAAGTTATTAGAAATCAAAAGTCGTATGTTGCTTCCTGTAGAAATTACTTACGATGATGACGATATTGAAGATCCTAGACAAGAATTAGTTGAAAAATTAATTGAATATCAAAAATTCAAAAAACTTTCAGAATTAATGGAAGAAAAAGAAAATCTTGCTGATTGGAATTTTGAACGAAGTAAAATTCAGAGAGTGCTTCCTTTTGAAGAAAAAGAATCTGAATGGGAGCAAATTGATACTTGGGAATTGCTTCAGCAGATGCAAAAATTATTCAGAAATATGGTTTCACAGTATTCAAATGAAAAAATTTTGAATATGTATGAAGAAATTTCTGTTAATGAAAAAATAACACTTATGAACGAGTTGTTTGAACAAAAAGCAGAATGTATGTTTTCTGATTTAATTACTCGTGCAAATAATGAAATGGATATTGTGTGTGCTTTTATGGCGATTCTTGAAGCTGTAAAATTTAAAATGATAACAATTTATCAACATAGATTGTTTGGTGATATAAAATTATGTAAGCGTGAAGAAATTCATGATGAAATTAATATTACAATAGATAAACCTGAAGCAGATTTTGAAGATGAATCTATTTAGGAATTAATGGTGATTTTATGGAATTAAAAAAAGAAACAGCTTTGGTTGAAACAATATTATTTCTTGAAAGTGAACCTGTAACAGAAAAAGCAATTTCTACTATTTCACAGCTTTCAATAGAAGTTGTTCAAAAGTGTATCGAAAATTTAAAAGAAAAATATAATGATGAAGCAACGGGTATTGAACTTGCTATGATTACTGGTGGATGGACATTAGTTCCAAAAACTGTGTATTGGGAACAGTTGAAAGAGCGTTATGGTGAAAAAAATAGCGGAAAATTATCCAAATCAGCTATAGAAACACTTTCTATTATTGCGTATTCTCAACCAGTAACAAGAGGTGAAATTGAATCAATTCGTGGTGTTTCAGCTGATAATATGATTCGCTTGTTGTTAGATCGTAATTTAATAAAAGAAGTTGGAAGAAAAGATGTTCCTGGTCGTCCAATTCAGTTTGGAACTACAAAAGAATTCTTAAAATTCTTCCATTTAAATAGTATTGCTGATTTACCAAAATTGGATGAAAATGAAGAAGAGAGGTTCGAACTTGCCCGCTAGTGAAGAAGTTGTTCGTTTACAGGTTTATCTTGCTCATTGTGGAGTTGCAAGTCGCCGTGCTTGTGAAAAAATTATTTTAGATGGAAGAGTAACAGTTAATGGTTCTGTTGTAACAGAAATGGGTGTTAAAGTTTCATCTAAAGATAAAATTTGTGTAGATGGTAAATCTGTTTTTCTTGAAAAGCGTAAACATTATGTTTTATTAAATAAGCCAGCAGGTTATGTGTGTTCTTTGTCTGATGAAAAAGGACGACCTGTGGCTGCGGATTTATTAAAAGAAGCTTATTCTGAACGATTGTATAATGTTGGTCGTTTGGATATGTTTAGCCAGGGATTATTAATTTTTACAAATGATGGTGATTTTGCGGCTAGACTTTCACATCCTTCTGCAGAATTGGAAAAAGAATATGTAGTTGATACAAGTTTAAATATTCCAAAAGATTTAGCTGAGCGATTTGAAAAAGGAATTCGTGTTGATGGTATTTTTTATAAGTGTAGAAAAGCTGTTCAGGTGAATCCTCGTCGAATGAAGATTGTATTAATAGAAGGAAAAAATCGAGAAATTCGTAATGTTTTTCAATCTGTTGAAATCGGAATAAAGCGTTTGCTTCGTGTTCGTATTGGTAATATAGAAATGAATGACTTAAAACCTGGTGAATTTAGAGAGTTGTCTCAATCTGAAGTAAAAGGTTTGTTGTCATTATGTAGAGATAAAGCAATTTAATATTAATTGAGGTGAAAAATGGTTATTGCTATTGACGGTCCTGCAGGAACAGGAAAAAGTACTATTGCTTCTATTATTGCAGAAAAATTAAAAGTTGTATTTTTGAATAGTGGTAGCTTTTATCGTGCTTTAACATTGGCTCTTTTAGATTCAAGTGTGGATTTGCAATCAGAAGCAGATGTTGTTGATTTTTGTAAAAAGCAGTCTCTTGAATATAAAAATTCACATTTATTCTTGAATGGGGAAGATGTGGAATCTCATCTCCATGATGATAGAGTAAGCGCTAATGTTGCTCAACTTTCTGCAATTGTGGAAATTAGACATTTAGTAAATCAAAGAATGAGAGAAATAACAGAGTCTCTTAGTATAGTTTGTGAAGGAAGAGATATGACAACTGTTGTATTTCCTAACGCAGATTATAAATTTTATCTTGATGCTTCTCTTGATGTTCAAGCAGAACGTCGTTTTAATCAAGGTGTAAGTAATCTTTCTTTGGAAGAAATTAAAGAATCTATTCGTAAGAGAGATGAAATAGATAAAAACAAAAAAGAAGGCGCTCTCAAAATCGCTCAAGATGCAGTATATATAGATACTTCTAACTTGACGATAGAAGAGGTTTGTGCCATAATGTTAAAACATATTCAATTATAAGGGTTTACAATGGAAGAAATGGAAGTGGAAAAAGATGTAGTCCAGAACTCCAAGGACAACATTCAGACACAATTAGAAGAGTCTCTGAATAATTTTAACAATCCTGAAGAAGGACAGATCGTAGAAGGAATCGTAATTCAGATTACTGATGATCTTGTTTTCCTTGATGTAGGATGTAAATCAGAGGGAAGACTCCCCGTAGCGGAGTTCGCAGGTGAATTACCTGAAGTTGGGGATAAAGTTCAAGTATTTCTTGTAAAGAAATTTGGTCGCAATGGACCTGAAGTTTCAAAAACAAGAGCTGATGCAAAGCGTATGTGGAAAGATGTTTCACAGGCATTTAAATCAAAAACACCAGTTTCTGGTACAATTACAAAAGTTGTAAAGGGTGGTTTTGATGTAAATCTTGGTGGTGACATTCATGCTTTCTTACCAATTAGCCAGTCTGATACTCAAAAAGTAGAAAAACCAGAATCATTAGTTGGAACAAAAGCTCATTTCTATGTAGAACGTCTTTATTCAGATAATAAAGCAAACGTTGTTGTTAATCGTAGAAAATACTTAGAAGAGCAAATTGATACAAAACGTGATGATTTCTTTGATAATATAAAAATTGGTGATACTGTAAAAGGTTCTGTAAAGAGTTTTACAAGTTTTGGTGCATTTATTGATCTTGGTGGATTTGATGGTCTTCTTCATATCAATGATATGAGTTGGGGACATGTTGCTCGTCCAAAAGATTTTGTAAAAAAAGGTCAGGAAATCGAATTAAAAGTTATTCGTCTTGATCCTGCAGAAAAACGCATTAATTTATCTTTGAAACATTTTTCAGAAGATCCATGGATTCATTTTGAAGAAAAATATCATGTAAATGATATTGTAAAAGGTAAGGTAACAAAACTTACAGAATTTGGTGCATTCATTGAATTAGAAGAAGGTATCGAAGGTTTAGTTCATATTAGTGAATTCTCATGGACTAAAAAAGTAAGTAAACCTGCTGATATGGTAAATGTTGGTGACGATGTTGAATGTATGATTCTTGGATATGATATTCAAGCAGGTCGTGTTTCACTTGGTCTAAAACAAGTTACTGCAAATCCTTGGGATACTATTGTTGAAAAATATCCAGAAGGTGCACGCGTAACTGGAAAAGTTGTAAAAATTACACAAGTTGGTGCATTTATTCAGTTAGAAGACGGAATTGACGGATTCCTTCATGCAGATGATATTTCTTGGACAAAAAAAGTTAAATATCCAGGAAGTGAACTTTCTGTAAATCAAGAAGTTGAAGTTGTTGTTACAGAATGTGATGTAGAAAATCATCGTGTAAAAGTAGGAATTAAACAACTTACTGACAATCCATGGAAAAGTTTTGCTGCTGAATATAAAGCTGGTTCAACATTGGAAGGTGAAGTTTCTTCTATTACAGAATTTGGTGTATTCGTAAAAACACCAAGTGGAATTGAAGGTCTTGTAAATAAAGCTAATCTTAGTGAAGATCGTGAAGTTCCTTATGAAGAAGCTGTTAAGAAATATAACGTTGGAGATAAGATTAACGTTTTTGTTGTTGATGTTAATGTTGACAAAGAAAAAGTTGCTTTCTCTGTTCGTGAATTTAAACGCAAACAGCAGCGTGAAGAAATTTCACAGTATATGACAACATCAAACAATGATGATGATGGCGCATATACACTTGGTGACCTTCTTCAATCACAGAAAAATGACTAATTTGTAGTTTAATAAGTTTAGTTCTTATTAAATAGATTATATTTTTCTTTATATAACGCATTGCTGAATTTTTGTTTGGCAATGCGTTTTGTTTAGAAGTCTAGGCTGTCTGAAAAGTTTATGATTTTATTACCTAAAGGTAAAAGAATGATAGAAGATTGTTTTGTTATTGCTAGTTCATCTATGGTTGGATTATGGGAAGAAGTCAAAAAAATTGCTTTGGCTAATTCGCCTATTTTGATTCTTGGTGAAAATGGAGTAGGAAAATCAACGCTTGCTTATCAGATATTTAAAAATTGCCCTAGATATAATAAATCTTTTGTTTCTGTTAATTGTACATTTTTTAATGAAGAAAAATTTTATATTGATATTCTAGATGCTAATGATGGAATTTTATATTTGAGTGAAATTGATCAGTTGCCTTTGGAAATACAGACAAAAATATTACAATTAATACAAGATAAGGTTGTTCAAAAAGATAATCAATCTGAAGTTGTTTCGTTGAATGTGCGTGTTATTGCATCTTCAAGTAAAAACTTGGAACATTTAGCGTTGTACAAACAATTTAATGAAAATTTATTATTTTTATTAAGTACATGTACAGTGACAGTTCCTCCTTTGCGAGAAAGATTGGAAGATATTGAAGTTTTGTCTAATTATTTCTTGGATAAATATCAACAAGAAGTAAAAAAGAAATTTGATGGATTTTCTGAATCTGCAAAAAAAATGCTTCATTCTTACAGATGGCAAGGAAATGTTCGTAAACTTGAAAATGTTATTCATCGTAGTTGTATTGTTGCAACAGATTCTTTGATTCAGAGTAGAGATTTGTTACTTTTTGATAATAATGTTATTAGTTCAAAAGATTTTGCTAATGAAGTTGTAGTTGATTCTGTTCATCTTGCTGATAAAACATTAAAAACTGCACTTGATAATTTTAAGTATGCTTATGTAAAAAAGATTTTACAAGAATGTTCTTGGAATCAAACAAAAGCTGCGAAAGTTTTAGATATTCAAAGGACGTATATTTCGAAATTAATTAAGGAATTGCGAATCCGAGATGATAAATAAGAAATTTAATTTCTTTAATTTATTTTATGGAGATTTTTTATGGAAGGAACAAAATTTGAAAAAGCAACTATTGGAGAAAAAGTTTCAAATTTCTTAAATAGTCGTAGAGTAATTTTTACATCTGTTTTAGTTGTTGCTGTAGTAGCTGTAGTTGTTTACGCTGTTTCTGCAACTTTAATTACTAAATCAAATGAAAAAGGTTTAGAGTCAATTGATGGTATTACTTATAAATTGACAAAAGATTCTGTTAATCTTTCTGAAGAAGAATTAGAAGCTCGTAGAACAGCTGCATTAGATTCACTTTCTGCATTAGTAAAAAAAGGTGGTGTTGTAGGTGTTAGAGCAAATATTCTTGCTGGTGAAATTACTTATTCTCAGAAGAAATATGAAGATGCTGCTAAATATTGGGTTAGTGCTGCTGCAAAAGGTAAAAAATCTTATACAGCTCCATTAGCATATTTTAATGCTGCTACTTGTTACGAAGAATTAGGTAA
>JAEIGA010014941.1_pt1 | contig 11818 bp, 9 predicted proteins | sample 9270691 | NCBI WGS metagenome assembly JAEIGA01 (sample SAMN17057246, study PRJNA624740) | gut metagenome | biome: biome; isolation source: fecal sample | host: Bos grunniens | place: China: Xizang | collected 2019
AACCCTCGATGCGTGTCTCTACCACCCGTATGTATGCCACTATGCCCAAGAGTTACAAGGTGTATCTGCGCCATGCTCCCTTCGTGCTGCGCATGATAGCCCTTGCGTTGCTTGTGGTCGTGTTGGCGCGTCCGCAATCTACCGACAGTTGGCAGAGTAGCGAGGTGGAGGGTATCGATATCATGCTGGCCATGGACGTATCGACCAGTATGCTGGCTGAGGACCTCAAACCCAATCGCCTCGAAGCAGCCAAGCAGGTAGCGGCCGACTTCATCAATGGACGTCCCAACGACAATATAGGTCTCACCGTCTTTGCCGGACAGAGTTTCACACAGTCGCCTCTCACCGTGGACCATGCCGTGTTGCTCAACCTCTTCAGTAGCGTCAACTGCTCCATGGCTACGAACGGTATCATTGAGGATGGTACGGCCATCGGACTCGGTATCGCCAATGCCGTGAGTCGCCTCAAGGATAGTAAGGCCAAGTCGAAGGTAATTATCCTGCTTACCGACGGCTCTAATAACCGAGGCGACATATCGCCTCTCACGGCGGCCGAGATAGCCAAGACCTATGGCATACGTGTCTATACCATCGGTGTGGGCAGCAATGGTACGGCTCCCTATCCTTATCAAGGGTTTGGCGGCACGCAGTATATCCAGGTGCCTGTGGAAATTGACGAGAATACCCTCATACAGATTGCCGAGACGGCCAACGGACAATACTACCGTGCGACCAGCAACTCGAAACTCAAGGAGGTATATGCCGAGATTGATAAGTTGGAGCGTACGAAACTCAATGTCAAGGACTTCAGTCGTAAGTCGGAGGAGTATATGCCTTTTGCCGTTTGGGCAATGATATGCCTGTTGCTCGAGGTGCTTTTGCGGCTCACTATTTTAAGGAGAATACCGTAAAGAGTAATATTCTCTAAGTTTTCTCTAATGACAAATATAAACTGATCAACTGAGAACTTATGTTTAAGTTTGTAAATCCCAATGCTCTGTTCCTGTATATCCCGCTGCTCCTAATTGTGGGAGTGTACTTCTATGCTTGTTATAGTCGTAAGAAAGCTTTACGTAGATACGGCTCACCCGAGCTGCTCGGTGCCATGATGCCTGAGGTGTCGAACTTTCGTCCGGCTCTCAAGTTCTGGATTGCTTTTGTGGCACTCTGCTTTATGGTGTTGTTATTGGCTCGCCCACAGTTTGGCACCAAGATGGAGACCGTGAAGCGCCAAGGAATCGAGACAATCATTGCACTCGACATTTCCAACTCTATGCTTGCAGAAGATGTGGCTCCCAGTAGATTGGAGAAATCAAAGAATATCGTCTCCAAACTCGTTGATGGATTTGTCGATGATAAGGTGGGGCTTATTGTCTTCGCTGGAGATGCCTTTATTCAACTACCCATAACAAACGACTTTATATCGGCTAAGATGTTTCTTGAGTCTATAGATCCTAGTCTTATAGCCCGTCAGGGTACGAATATCAAGGCTGCCATCGACATGGCCATGCGTAGCTTTACTCCGAAAGAAGGAATAGGAAAGGCAGTTATCATTATCACCGATGGTGAAAACCATGAAAATGGTGCTATAGAGTCAGCCAAAGCTGCTGCTGAAAAAGGACTGATGGTCTATGTGATGGGTGTCGGTTCTCTTGAAGGTTCACCTATTCCTGCCGGACGCTCAGGTGAGTTCCGTCGTGATAAGGATGGAAAGATTGTCGTGACTAAACTTAACGAACAAATGTGTCAAGAGATTGCGGCTGCAGGAAATGGAGTATACATTCGCATTGATAATACCAATAATGCACAGAAAATGCTGCAAAAAGAGATAGACAAACTAGCGAAAGCCGACCAAGAGGTGACAACCTACTCTGAATACAATGAGCAGTTTATGGTAATGGCGTGGGTCGCATTTATACTCCTACTTCTCGAAATGCTGCTGATGGTAAAGAAGAATCCTCGTTTTAAGGATATCAATCTATTTGGCTGATTGTTCTGGAATGTGATGCAAAATAGCAAACTCCCTCGTCTGTGTAATGAAGACGAGGGAGTCTGGTTTATGTAATCCTACTTGTCAGAATGCCATACCGAGGCGGAAACCGAAGTTACTTGGATTCTTAAGTTCCCCACCCATGACAGAGGATTCATTAGTGGAGAAACTATAGTAGGCTGCTGCGTGTAGGCCTACTCCATTGGGCCAGGGATACCATCGTACGCCAATTTCAGGTGACATGTAGAAGCCCCACGAATCTTCTCCAGACTTATAGATGTTGTAGTATGATGAAGTGTAGGCATACTCGGCACCGAGCTTCATGGCCAGATAAGGCTGCCAGTCTGATTCTATGATGCGGTACTGCATGGTAACACCAAAAGGAAGCTGATAGAATGAGCGTTGCTGGTCGGTGTATATGGCAGTCTGATTAGATACATGTACTACGGCACGGTCTACATATTGGTTGTTGGTATGGTAGTTCATGAAAGCACCGATTGCGATGTCTGGAGTGAGATACCAACCGGCATCGAAGTTCATACCCCATCCGCTAGCTTTGTCGACATAATGGTTGGAGGGGATGTTGAACTGCCAATCAACATTATAGTAGGCATCAAGTGAAGCTTGTGACTGAGCGGGTAGGATGACTCCGCCAAAGAGTGCTATGGCAATGGCCATGCGCAGAGAATATTTCTTAAGGGTTTTCATATTGTTTGTTTTTATTGTTAGAGTCTTTTATGTTCATAGTTAAAGTCACATTACTTATTACTCAGATAGGGCGATTGAGCGAAGGCCTGAGTGATTGACTTCTGTACGTAGGTGGTGTTGAGCGAACCGTTGTTATTGAGCAGGCCGGTGATGTAGTTGCTCCATACGACTCGCAGAACCTTTGAGGTGCTGGGAGTTTCGGAGAGGTCTACAAGCTCGCCCAAGATGGAACCTGTATTATATGTATAGGTGATGTTGTAGGGCCAGTACCATCCTCCCCAATTACCCCAATAGCCGAAGGGCCAGTACCAGGGATATCCATACCACCAAGGATTGTTGTTGAAGTAGCGGAATTGGTAGGTGTCCTCGATATAGCTAATCTGTAAACCAAGATCTGCATTCTCCTTGTCGGTGGTACGTACATATCCTGCTTGCTCCATGCCAGCGACGTAGTTGGCAATGATGATATCAGAGGCTGGTGTACCATACAGGTATTTGGGCTTGTTAGAACTGCTGTCGATGATGAGCACGCTATCGGGGATGTAAAAAGTGGTAAAAGCCTTGAAGTCAGTGGCATCATCGTAATTGGTGTATACTAAATAGTTGTTGTCCAGTTCGTCGGTGTCTGGATACTTTTCGCAGGCGGTAGCCAGCAATACTCCTACAAAGAGGAGAGGAATTAGTTTTTTCATAAGTTTATGTTTTTAAGTTTTGTTTATATAGAGTTTTGCACTCTTTCAATAGGATGGTAACTCGTTATTCGCTATAGTTTTCGGTGTAGCTTATGCCTGATGTCGTGGCTTACGCGCTTGAAATCTTTTCCGATTTTGTGCAAAGCACTGTCGCCTTCAGCAACAAGGCGTAGATTTGGACGATTATTGTAGGAGATGAGCTCATATACGATAGCCGTGGAGTCTGTGGGCATTCCCCACATTACAATCATCTCTCCCTCGTCGTAATGGGTGCGAGCAGTGCCATTTGTCTCGGTGTAGCTCTCGGTAAGGGTGTAGCTCCCGTCAGAGTTGAGGTCGTAGCTATAGATGGTGAGCAGATAGTTGGCAGGAAGGCCCTCATCAGTAGGAAGCATACCTTCATAGATGTAGGTCTGCAGCTCACCGATGGTTGAGTCGTTCACCATGTAGAGGCTGTCGCTATAGCTCTCGTAGTCTATGGCCACATTCTTCTCTCTCTTGTTGCCACATGAGATGGCACATGCGGCCAAGCAAGCAAAGGCCGTCATGGTAAGCATTTTTTTCATTGTCTTTATCCGTTTTATAGGGTTAATAACATCGAAGTAACATTTCTTTTAATATTTTGTTTGGCAATGTTTGCTTTATTCGTGAGCTTTTGTGTACCTTTACCATAGAAAAGTATCGGAATACAAAACATTAAACACTATACAAAGATGCATTTCAAAGATCTTATCCAAATCCGACGCTCATGTCGTACCTTTACAGAAGAACAACTAACCGAAGAACAGACCGTAGCACTGATGCGTGCTGCGTTGATGTCGCCCTCGTCGCATCGTTCCAATGGATGGCAGTTCGTGCTTGTTGATGATAGAGAAAAGTTACATGCCCTCTCTGCTTGCAAGGAGCATGGTTCAGGGCTAATCGATGGAGCACCGCTTGCCATAGTGGTGTGTGCTGACTCAACAGTCAGTGATGTCTGGATTGAAGATGCTTCTATCGCTACGCTGATGATACAGCTACAAGCTGAAGAGTTGGGATTAGGCTCTTGCTGGGTACAGGTGCGTCGTCGTAAGACTATTGATGGTCGTAATTCTGACGATGTTGTACGCGGCATATTGGGTATTCCAAAGGAAATGGAGGTACTCTCTATCGTAGCAGTGGGGCATAAGGCCGTAGAACGAAAACCTTTTAATGAGGAACATCTGCAATGGGAGAAACTTCATCTCAACGAGTGGTAGTCCTTGGTGCAGGTAGGGTCGCTACACATCTGGTACCGGCTCTGATAAAGGCGGGATGTCAAGTGTCTCAGGTTTGGTCGCGTACTGAAGATTCGGTGCGGCAATTAGCTGAACCATTGGGCTTAGCCTATACTACCAGCCTTGATGCTATCGTCCCCGATGCTGATGTGTACATTTTTTGTGTTTCCGATGGGGTATTGCCAGAGCTCGCAGAGCGGGTAGTGTCACGTATTGGAACAGTTCCCCTATATCTACATACAGCAGGGAGTGTAGACCTGGATTTGTGGCATCGTTCTGGAGCATTGCACTATGGCATATTATACCCGTTGCAGACCTTCAGCAAGGAGCGTATGGTGAATATGAAAGAGGTGTCATACTTTGTGGAGGCATCAGATGAAGTAACTATGGATAGGGTAGAGGCATTGGCTCACAGATTATCCGACAAGGTATTCCATGCCGACTCGACATGTCGTGCACGACTACACATTGCTGCCGTCTTTGCTTGTAATTTTACCAATGCAATGTATGATATGGCCTATCGCCTACTTGCCGAGGAGGATATTCCTTTTGAGGTCTTGCTCCCTCTCATTGATGAAACAGCTTCCAAGGTGCATGCACTTACCCCACATGATGCTCAGACAGGACCTGCTGTGCGTGGCGACAAAACAGTGATGCAGAATCACTTGAAAGCTTTGGGACTAGATAGCGAACTGCATGAGGTGTACGAACGAATAAGTAACTACATAAATAAGAATAAATGAAGAGAATCATTTTAGCTTCCAATTCACCCCGTCGGCGTGAACTGTTGGGTGGACTTGGTTATACATATGAAGTACGTGTTCTTGATGGTATTGATGAATCATATCCTGAGTCCTTGCGTGGAAGTGATGTTGCAGCTTATATCTCTCGTGTAAAGGCAGATGCTTACCGGGAAACGATGGGCGATGACGAGCTTATTATCACTGCTGATACAATAGTATGCCTCGATGATAAGGTGTTGGGCAAACCAACTGATGAGAATGAGGCTGTAGCTATGTTGCGTAGCCTTAGTGGACGTACTCATCAAGTGTACACGGGAGTGACGATTGTAACTGTTGAGGAAAGTAGTACTTTTGTCAGTCGTAGCGATGTAACTTTTGCCGCACTCACTGAGGAGGAGATTCTGCATTATGTCTCTCAGTATCGTCCTATGGACAAAGCTGGTGCCTACGGAATACAAGAATGGATTGGCTACGTTGGGGTAGAGCGTATTGAAGGTTCATACTTCAATGTGATGGGTTTACCCGTCCAGCGCTTGTATACCGAATTGAGAAAATATCTCAAAAAAAGGTTGTGAACTTTGAATATTTTTTGCAAATTTGCACATTGATATGTCTATGTGGCAGAATCAATAACGGAAATAAAAGATACAAAAATATCATAAATCAATGAAAAACAACACGAAAGACTTTAGGGGTCGTTGGTGGCTGCTGATGCCAATGATGGTTTCTGCAGTACTATGCTTCACGTCGTGTCGGGAAGATTATATTCTCGATGAACAAGAACCGGAATGGTTGGGTGAGAGCATCTACGACTTTCTTGTAGAAGAGGGTAAGTACTCCAACTTCGTTCGCCTGATTGAGGATTTGAACTACAAGGACGTACTGCAGCGAACAGGTAGTAAGACACTTTTTGTTGTCGATGATGTAACTTTTGAAGAGTTCTTCCAAGATAACAGATGGGGGGTGAAAAATTACGGGGAACTGACGTCGTTGCAAAAAGAGCAACTTCTATACTCCTCGATGCTCAACAATGTCTTTTTCTCCGATATGCTCGGAGATGCTTCAGACTCACAGGAAGGAATGAGTGTACGTCGTATTTCGGCTCTTACGGCTGCCAGTACGTTAACGTTGATGGAACGTACTGAATTCCCTGAAAATTTTTATTGGAGCAAAAGTTTGATACCGGGTGATGCCATTCTTTTGTGGCAAGATAATACGGCGCCTCCTATGGTAATATTTTCCAATAGTTATTTGGTAAATAATTCCTTGAAGGGGAGTGACTATGCCTTTGTGTCAAATTTGAAGGACCCCAACTATCAATATCGTCCGACCGATGTGTTTGTTAATGGCGTCCGTATAGCAGAACCCAATATCAAATGCAAGAATGGTGTAGTACATCGCTTGGAGAAGCTCATTACTCCATTGACCAATATGGCAGAGGTGGTGTGTACCGACAATTCGACACGGCAGTTTGGAGAGCTGTTGGATCGCTTTTCTGCTCCCTTTCTTAGTACTGCATCACTTTTGGATGGGGACACTCAGACAGAGTATCCTATCTATGTCAAGAAGTACTTTACAACACGTGGTCATGCTGCAGGATTGCAACAGTTTGATAACTCAAATATGGCAAACATCTCTTTTATGACTACTCCTACCGATTCGGCAGTAGGTGTTGGCTTGAAGTTTGATCCAGGTTGGAATACACTCACTGCATCAGATATCAAACCGATGAATGAGGATATGACCGCGATGTTTGTACCAACCAATGAGTCGCTGACCAAGTTCCTTCATGAAGGTAGTGGTAAATTCTTGTATGACCGCTATGGTAGTTGGGAGGGTATCCCTGATCATGTGGTAGCCGATTTGCTCAACAATCATATGAAGTCTTCTTTCGTTAGCACCGTTCCCAGTAAGTTTGATCAGGTGAAGAATGATGCACAGATTGATATGGGAATTAAGGAGGACAATATCGTTAGATCTGTACTCTGTTGCAATGGTGTGGTTTATATTACCGATTCTGTTTATGCTCCGGTTTCGTATGTGGCCGTAACTGCTCCGACTTTGGTGAATGACAATATGAATATCATCCGTTGGGCAACAGAGAAGTATGGATTCTTGGCTTATTTGCATTCAATGGATTCCTACTATAGTTTTATCTTGCCTGTTGATGAGGCTTTCGCTCGATATCTTGATCCTGTATCTGTTGCAAAGGGAGAACCCGAATATTGGAATTTCAAATACAATGATGAACACAAATCCATAGAAGTGATTGTAACTGATGAGTCAGGAAAGGAAAAAGATCCATTAAAAGCATGGGTGAATTCAGGACAAGCTCTAATGATTCAGAATCGTTTGGAAGATCTCATCGACCAGCATATCATTGTTGATAATTTTGATTCGTCAGAGAATGGTAAATATTATTATCAAACTAAGGGTAAGGGTACTGTCAAGGTTATTCCCAATGCTGGTGATGGACTGAATATTTACGGAGGTTATCAGTTGGAACAAGGTACTCCGGTATCTGTACCAAAAGCAAAGATCAGTCCTGCTGGCAATGGTAAATCCTATATTGTCTCTTCACTGACGCAAACTCCTATGAAGTCTGTTTATTCAGCTATGTGAGAGCAGGCAGCTAAAGAGGAACAGCCTTTCTATCAGTTCTACCAATTGATGCAAGAGTCTAGTACTTTTGTTAAGGATGATGCCTATGCAATGTCCGATGACTATACAGTAGATGTATTTAACACCTATCACTATACGATTTATGTACCTTCAAACGAGGCTATAAAATCAGCTATAGAGCAAGGATTACCCACCATAGCGCAAGCTGAGTCATTCTTGAGAGATAATAATCTTTCAGAAAGTCAAGAGAAGGAATACCTCGATTCTATTCGCTCCATTTTACATGATTTTGTCTGCTATCATATACACGATAATTCGGTATATATTGGCGGTACAGAGGTTAAAGATGTAGAGTATCAAACAGGAACGATGAATATGGAAGAACGCGTTTTCCGTCGTGTACGAGTTAGTGCAGATCAGTCGTCACTTACGGTGGTTGATGGTGCTGGGCGTTCACATGGTGTGGAGGTTATACCTGAAAATGAGGGAGTTTATTATAATCTCATGACTCGCGATTACCTTTTCAACGATGGAGATACGGGTGGAAATGTCTCAGAGGATGACTTGAATATTACTAAGAGTAAATGTATCGAAACCTCTTCATTTGCAGTAATTCATGCAATAAATGATGTGTTGCTTTATGATAGCGCTCAGTTGGAAACATACAAGAGCCGTGTGGCACAATTACAGGAAAAATTCAAAAAGAAATAGTGCTATGAAAAACAAACTATACATACTATTAATTGTGCTGTTTGGTTGGGGAGTCTCTTCTGCCCATGCTCAGGTAATTGTTTCTGGTACAGTTGCTGATGAGGTTGAACCTTTGATGATGGTTAACGTTGTGGAGGTCGATGAAACAGGACGTTTCGTAGAAGCAACAACCACTGACATCAATGGTAACTTCTCTCTTCGTGTCAAGAATACAAAAGATAAATTGCAATTTTCTTACATTGGATATAAGACACAGTTGTTGCCTATTGGAGAACGCAAGGTGTTCAATATCGTCATGAAGGATGAGAACCTGATCGAAGAGGTTGTGGTAAAAGCTGTAGTCAAGAAAAGTGCAGGTGGATTGGATATTCCCGAACGAGAGATGTCAATCTCTGCGCAGAGCTTGAAGATGTCAGAGTTTGAAGGACTTAACTTTACTTCGGTCGATGAAGCATTGCAGGGACGTATTGCAGGTCTTGATATCGTGATGAACTCAGGTAACCTTGGTAGTGGTACTACGATGCGTCTGCGTGGTGTATCGTCCATTAATGGTAATGCCGAGCCACTCATCGTGGTGGATGGAAACGTGTTCGAATCGACAGGTAATGATGATTTTGATTTTACCAGTGCCGATGAGGAGAAGTTTGCTGAACTCCTTTGTGTCAACCCTGACGATATTGAGTCGATTGATGTCCTTAAAGATGCTGCGGCTACGGCTGTATGGGGGTCACAAGGTGCCAATGGTGTGATTATGATTAAGACCAAGCGTGGTTCGCGTGGTCCTACTCGTGTAACTTATTCATATGGCTTGAATGTGACCTATCAGCCTGATGGTATACGTATGCTAAATGGTGACGACTATACCATGTTCATGAAAGAGGCATATTTTAATCCTCGTCTTAATGATGCGGCTGCTAACATCCGAGAGTTCAACTATGACCCCACATTTTCTGAGTACAATATGTACAATAACAATACGGAATGGGTGGATGAGGTGAAGCAGATAGGTATGAAACATTCACACTATGTATCTCTTACTGGTGGTGGTGAGAAGGCTAACTTCCGTGTTTCTGGAGGTTACGATACGGAGAAGGGTTCTATTATTGAGCAACGCTTCGATCGTTTCTCTACTCGTGTTAACTTGGACTATTTCGTGTCAGAGCGTATTAAGATTATTTCAGACTTCTCGCTGACCTATACAGACAACGAGCGCAATTACTCCAATCTCTTGGGTGAAGCCTATTTGAAGATGCCTAATATGGCTATTTATCGTGAGGACGCTAATGATAATCCCACAGGACAATACTATTTTGCTCTGCAGAGCATGCCCGAAGTGTTGAAAGACCAACGTAATCGTATCAATCCTGTGGCAGAGGCACAATTGGCTAAAAACAATCAGCGTACCTATCGCTTGGATGCATTGTTTGAGATGCAGTATCACTTGCTTGACCCGATGGCCGATGGACATCAATTGACATATAAGGGACAAGTGAGAATGGGTGTGTTCAATGAATTTATAGATAAGTATTATCCCCGTGAATTGTCCACTTTGGGATGGGCTGATAAGACTATTAACCGCTCAGAGCAAAGCTTTGGTAAGAGTGTTGCTTTCACAACCAAGCATGACTTGATTTTTACCCCCAAATTCAATAATGAGGATCACTATTTTACGACATTGGCTCGTATTGAGGTGAATAATGGTGATGGTAGTGGCTATGGTACGATTTCGTATGGCTTGCCATCGGGTGATATCTCTTCATCTACTGCTCAAGGTCAGATGGAGAACATGTGGACCAACCAAAGTCAGTGGCGAAGTGTATATATGACCTATTCGGGGCACTATTCTTACAAGTCAAAGTATATGTTTGACGTCTCGGCTCGTGTCGATGGTAGTACCAAGTTTGGCCCAGGTAAGCGTTGGGGCGTGTTCCCTGCCGTTTCTGGTCGTTGGAATATCATCGACGAACCTTGGATGGAGTGGGCGAGAAGCAAGGCTAAGATGAGCATGTTGTCCATTCGTCCAGGATGGGGACAGGTCGGTCAGCAGCCAAATGCAGAGTATCTCCACTTCAGTAAGTATTCGGGCGTAGATGTCTATGGTGACATGGCGGCAACAGCTCCCAACAATATCCGTTTGACAGACCTTCAGTGGGAAACCAAGACAACATGGAACTTAGGTTCTGACTTTGGATTCTTGGATGACAAGTTTACCATGGATGTCAATGTCTATTCACAGTTGACTGAGGATTTGTTGATGAACAATGTGCGCATTCCCTCATCTACAGGTTTCTCAAGTCTGTCAACAAAGAATGTGGGTAGCATGCTTAATCAGGGATGGGAATTGAATATCTATGGAAATAAGTGCTTGAAGGTGGGAGATTTCTCTGCTGGATTCAATTTTACCATGGGTAACAATGTGAATCAGATTGTAGAGATGGACGAAACCGTATTGGCGAGTTTGAATAGCGATTTCAATTATGCCAATGGTTCATACTTGACCCGTATACAAGTTGCCAATGCTTTTGGTTCTATCTATGGCTTCCGCTATAAGGGTGTATATCAGTATTCAGAATACTCTCCTATAGAAGAGAAGGGTATCAGTGGTCCCAATGCACCTGTTGCTCGCGCTGCTGACGGTAGTGTTATTACTGATGATAAGGGTGATCCTATTCCCATGATGTTTGACTATGGTGGTCAGAACTACGAGTTCAAGGGTGGTGATGCCATCTATGAGGATATCAATCATGATGGTAATATCAATGAATTAGATATTGTATACTTGGGAAATTGTAATCCCTTATTTACTGGTGGTTTTGGCTTGCGTTTCTTCTATAAGCGTTGGTCTATGAACATGCAGTTCAACTATCGTTATGGTAGTAAGGTGCTTAACAGAGCCAAGATGAATGCAGAAAATATGTATGACAATAATAATCAGAGCTATGCCGTCAACTGGCGTTGGCGTACCGAGGGCGATGTGACCACCATTCCTCGCGCTTTGCATGATTATGGTTATAATTTCTTGGGTAGCGACCGCTTTGTTGAAGATGGCTCGTTCTGCCGTATGAACTATCTGCAGTTGAGCTATAACCTTTCTCC